>Ga0209635_10000625_pt1 | contig 24818 bp, 35 predicted proteins | sample DeeMarSWOR230_32_FD_187463 | JGI IMG/M metagenome (GOLD analysis project Ga0209635, IMG submission 187463) | Marine sediment microbial communities from White Oak River estuary, North Carolina - WOR-2-30_32 (SPAdes) (version 2) | ecosystem: Environmental > Aquatic > Marine > Intertidal zone >...
AGAATGATCTACCTGCATCTGCAGGGTTTGGTATCGGTATCGAACGATTAACAAGGTATGTCTGTGGATTAAGATTTATAGAGGAAGCCTCACTGTTTCCAAAAATACCTGGAAAGTTATGTATTTAATAAAAAGCTTAGTTTAACATATTAATCAAAAAAATTAAGACTTGGTTTAAAGGTGTCTTAATATTATTTCTTTTCCCTATATCAACTATTTTACCGTTAATAAAATCAATTTCTGTTTTTTTACCTTTTTTTAGACTTTGAAACATAGAAGAATAATTTTCGGATGTATTTCTTATAACTAACTTTGTTTTTTTGATCATGCTCTGATGAGATAGATTTACACCTTCACTATTTGCAACATTGGTAGATTCTATACATATTTTTTCGACTAAATTCTCCAAAATAGGATTTTCTAAAAGGTAGCTATTTTTACATTTAAAAATTGCAGTTAAAGGATTTATACTGGAATTTATTATTGCTTTAAACCATATTTCTTTAATAATATCCTTACTAAATATAGTCTCAATTCCGGATTCATTAAAACACTTGACAATATTTACAATACGCTCAGTTTTTTTACCATTTAATTCCCCTAAAATAGTTATTCCTTTACCAGTGTGTTTTATTATCCCAGGTTCAGGAAAAAAAGCACCATGTGTAGTAACACCAGCAATAATATTTTCATAACTAATGTATTGTTTAATTCTGTCAATATTATCCAAACCATTTTGTAATGATAAGACGATAGTATCTTCATCTATGATTTTTTTTGCTTGTAAAATTGCAGATTCTGTATCATATGATTTAACAGTTAATATTAAAAGATCTGGTTTTAATTTTAAATCACCTACTTTTTCCATAGCTTTTATTTTTATTTTTAAATTTGTTTTACCCTGAATAACAAGGTCATTTTTTTTAATTGATAATATATGAGACTTTCTACCGATTAATAACACATCATTTTTTTTTGAAAGAAAAGCACCTAATAATGAACCTATTGCTCCAGCCCCAAAAATAATTATATTCATAATGTAACTCCTATTTCCTTACATTTTTTATTAATCTCTTTTTTATCCATTGCAATAAGTGGATGTAATATAGGCAAATTTACAGATTTTTTAAGTTTTTTAATATAAGATAGAGTTATTTTAGATTTAACAAATAAACTACTATCTACTACAATAGCTTCACAATTTTTTTCATGAGCAATTTTATTTAAGTATTTAATAGGATTTTTACCAGGTTTTAAATCGTATATATCTAAGTCAATATACCAGTTTTTTAAAAACGATTTTAAAACATTAAGATTTGATTTTTTAGTTATTATAAATGTTGCTTTACAACCACGCCGTATTAAATACCAGGCTGCTAAAATAGAATATTTACTATCAATTAATGCAAGTATCCTTCCCTGTGTCCCAAAAGGCATGCCTCCAACTCCGTGGATTTTTTTTGTAAAAATAAATGCTTTATCATTCCTAATTTCTATAAACAATTCAAAATCAGGTTTTGTTAAATTTACAATTGCTTTTGTTACTTTTACAATATCAATACCAACTTTCACCGCAACATCCTGACTAGTAAAATTATGTTTTCCTGTTCTAGTTGATCTTATTGCAAAAGACTTGTTTTTAGTCAATTTTTCCTTTGAAATCTTTAAACTTAGTTTAGATATGTAATTCATTTCACCTAAAGTTTGCATGCAAGGGCTTATTGAAGTAATTCCGAAAATTTTTTTTAAAACAAATATAGATTTTTTTATTTGTTCTGTATAAACATATATTCTTCCCCACTCCTTAACAATCTTATGTGGAATATCATTTTTTTTAAGTGCATTTTTTATATTTTTAATTAGGATGCTTTCAAAATGTTTACGTGTTTCTTTACCTTTTAGTGCAATTTCTCCATATCTAACAATTATTAGTTCATTGTTCACAATTCTAAAACTGTATAATATTACATTAATATTTGGTAAAATAAAAAAAAAGGAAGGAAATGTTTATTTTAATTATTCTAATTTTGGTAGTAACAATTACTTTTAGCAATATATTAATCATAAACGTTACTATGATATAGTTTATAAAATTTCAAGATAAAATTTTCTTGCAGATCTTGAAATTTATAATTTATTCTCAAGGATTATCAATTCTTATCAGATTGAAAGAGCTAATATTTAGTTAATATATTATCTGATTATACTTTCAATAACCTTTATAATAAAAATTAGCATATGTGTTTAATCTCTTTAAGAACGATGGTTATTTACTACCATTTGTTTTTGGTAAAGTGAAAGTGAAAAAATGATTACTATATTCAAAACTACCAAGGACGGATTGATGCAAACCAGCGAGTTTGAAAAAGGATGTTGGGTTAATCTTTCAGATCCATCTAAAGATGAATTGGATAGAATAACCAACGAATTACACATTCCCCTTGATTTTCTAACAGATCCACTTGATATTGAAGAAAGAGCAAGAGTTGAAGTTGAGGACAGTATTGCTTTGATAGTTTTGAGAATACCAAGATTTGAAGGAGATAATGCTGAAATCCATTTTACTACAATGCCTTTTGGGATAATATTTACTAAGGATTTGTTCATCACTATCTGCCAAAAAGAGACTGATATAATTGAGGATTTTATCAAAGGTAATGTTAAAAAATTTTCAACTAAACAGAAAAATCGCTTTATGTTACAATTATTCCTTAGAACCTCTCTAATGTATCTTAAATACTTGAAAGAAATTAATAAAAAAACAAATACAACTGAGAAAGAGCTACATAAAGCGATGAAAAACGAGGAATTAATTCAGCTATTAAATATAGAAAAAAGTCTGGTTTTTTTTACAACTTCCCTAAAGTCTAACGAGTTAATGCTTGAGCGGTTACAGAAATTAAATTACTTCCAGTTTTCTGAGATAGATAAGGATTTAATAGAAGATGTATCTATAGAATATAAGCAGGCGCTAGAAATGGCAAATGTGTATAGCAATATTCTTAGTGGAATGATGGATGCATTTGCATCTGTTATATCAAATAACCTGAATGTTATCCTGAAATTTCTCACATCTGTTACAATAATTATTATGATTCCAACGCTTATAGCAAGTATATATGGGATGAATGTTGAACTGCCGTTTCAGCATTCTCCTGATGCATTTCTTATAACTATGATTTTATCATTTGTTTTATCATTAATTGGCATACTAATTTTCTGGAAAAGAAAATGGTTCTGATCGCTATACTTAATTTTGCGTTATTTAATAGCTTCCTTATTTTAATCTTTCATTATATTAATCTTCTCTAAATATCTCTAAAATTATACAGATTATCACTTTATATTAACAATCCTTATTCCCCAGTGTTATTTTCCAACGTGTTTCTACACATAACCTAATAAAGTGAATTTATAACATTCCAGGAGACTCTGATGTGTTAAGATAAGTAATTATTTCGAGTTTCATTTGGTTAATAATAAAAATAGTAAAAATTTAGGTTTTTATTTTTTAAAATAAAAATATTACAAAAATGGATTAAGTAGCCTAAATGCAACACCACCGATAAGTATTGCTAATCCAATTTCAAATACAGTTATTTCCAAAGCACGTTTCCAACCAGTTTCTCTAATCATAGCTGCAATCGTTGCTACACATGGAACATAAATCATAATCACCAATGTAAAAACTACCATTTGTAAAGGTGACATAACAGAACTAATATCAGTTGTCCCAGCTACTGTAATAAGTAAAACTAGTGCCGCTTCTTTTCTTAAAATTCCAAAAATAAATAAAAAACCTGTGAATGCTGGTAATCCAAGCCATACAACAGTTAAAGGACTTAAAAAATCTGAAATCGTAGAAAGCGTACTTGTTAATCTCATTGCCTCTACAATTACACTTCCTAATATAATTAATGGTATAGCTGTTAAAAGAAATGGTTTAAATCTAACCCAAGCCTGTTTTAAAACAACATTTACAGATGGAGTACGATATGGCGGCATTTCCATTATAATACCAACGGATGCCCCTGGTAAAATTTTATTTAATGTTCGACCAATTAAAAAGATAAGTAGAAAATCAAAAATATAAAGTGCAAATGCCCATTCAACACCAATAAAAGCCCCAACCAAGCCAAGAATAACAACAGTTCGAGCTGAACATGGAACTAGCGTTGAAAGAACCAAAGCAATAAATCTATCACGATCTGTCTCAAGTATTCTACATCCAGCACAAGCAGGAACATTACAACCTAAAGCAACCAATAATGGCATTACTGCTTTACCATGAAGACCCATTGTATGACAAGGTCGATCCATTAAATAAGCAACCTTTGGTAAATATCCTGAGTCTTCAAGTACACCAAGAATTATATAAAATGGTAAAATAAATCCAAGAGCAACAGCAAGTGATGCATAAAAACCAATCACTGCCCCATTCCATGCTAGTTCAGGCCAAAAACCTAAAATATTGGGATTAAACTGCTCAAAAAGATTTTCTATAGATTCTGTCAACCATCCACCAAAAAAAGAAATAAAACCAAGTATTGCAAGCATGAGTAAAAATAAAACAATATAACCCCAGAAACTATGCATACTAATTGCATCAAGTAGTTCACCCCGGGAGGGTTTATGTGGTTGCTCATAGGTTTGTACCTCAGATACAATTCGTGCAGCTGTCGCATAACGTTCTGAAGAAATTACAGTTGCACAAGGCTCTTTATGGATTTTTTCTATCTCCTTGCTAAGATCCTTTGCCTTTTTTACAACATCTGGAGCAATATCTTCTACAATCCGTTGTATTTCTACATCTTCTTCTAAAAGTTTTATCGCAGTCCATCTCAACGGATAACCGATTTTTTTTACCGAAAGCAATTGTTCAAGTGTTTTAATGCACTTTTCAATCTCAGGACCATATCTTATCTTTGATTTACCAATTACCATTTTATTTGTAGCAATTTTAAGTGCTTCATCAACGATTTCATGGACACCAATTCCTTTCGTAGCAATAGTTGGCACAACAGGTAATCCTAAAATCTCTCCTAGAAGATTGTAGTTAATGTTAATTCCTTTTTTTTTAGCAATATCAGCTAGATTTATAGCAAGAACTAAAGGTGCTTCCATTTCAATAAGCTGAAGAGTAAAAAACAGATTTCTCTCAAGTGCTGTCGCATCAATAACATTTACGACAACCTCAGGATGACCAAGCGCGATGTATTCACGAGATACTAATTCTTCTTGAGAATATGTTGACAATGAATAGATACCAGGAAGATCAATAACCTTTATATTTTTCCCATGATGAACTAATAACCCCTCTGCTTTTTCAACAGTTTTACCAGGCCAATTTCCAATTATTTGTCCAAGACCTGTAAGCTGATTGAATATCACACTTTTCCCAACATTAGCATTTCCGGCAAGAGCTATTGTAAGATCTGGTTTTTGCATTTAAGTTTCCTCGATTTGGATAAAAATCTTCTCGGCAATACCCCGCCCAATGACAATTTTACATCCTCTAACACAAATCTCAATAGGTCCTTTTAATGGAGCCTCACGCACAAGGGATACAGATGTTCCGTTAGTCAAACCAAGATCACAAAGTCTTTGAACAACGTGTCTTCCACCTCTTATAAATGCGATTTTCCCTTTTTTGCCTGGTTTTAATGTAGTTATTGAAATAAGTTTTTGTTTTCTTTCATCATGTATAGGATTATCTTCAGATAGACATTCATCACAACTTTTTAGATTAATATTGCAGGGTGGTATTGGTAAGCCATGTGGACATTTTGTCGGTACCCCTAATGTTTTACATAAAGCTTGTTCTGTTTCATCATTTATTACATGTTCCATTTTGCAGGCTTGATTATGAATATGCTCACGAGGTAAATGTAAAACTTTATCAAGAAAAACCTCTAGTAATCTATGTTTTCTTTTAATTCGAATTACTATGTTTTCTCCTTTTTTTGTAAGAGATGCGCCTTGGTAAGGTTCATATTTTACAAGACCATCACGATTCATACGCTGTAAAACTTCCGTGACACTAGCTGGTGCATTTTTTAATCGTTCTGCAATCTCGGTTGTTTTCGCTTTACCTTTTAATCCAGCAATATCATAGATTGTTTCTAAATACTCTTCAATTTGTTCTTTAGGCATAGATCTTCAGTATGAATAATATAGTAATTCTAATAATATAAATATTTCGGTCGACCTAAATTTTAGATTTATTTTAAATAAAGATATATTTGGTTATTTAAAGAAATTTAAAATATCACCAAAACGATCCTTTATATCGATTGGTGGCTGGGCAACCAAAACATCGGTTTTCAGAATATGCCCTACAACTTTTATATTCGACGCCACATGGAGCTTTATTTAAAGATCTATCAGCAATTTTTATAGGCATAATAAAATCCTTTATACTGGATATTATAATGTTAAAATCCGCGCTTTGCACATCTTTATCTGGACGTATCCGGCAATCTATTATCGATTCGAGAGATGCCAAATCTTCACCCGCAAATAACAACATTAAATTTTCACTTCCAGACACCACAAAACCATTTAAAAAGAAAGGGCAGTTTCGAAACATATTCAGAATCTTTGTTGTATTAGTTGTTCGTACCATAACCTTTGCAAGGTATATACCTACTTTATTGATATTTGCGCCTGTAATTTGCTCGATTATTCCTCTATCTTTTAATTTTTTTATTCGCATAGCTACTGAGGGTTGAGAGAGTTTGACTATTTTTGCAATCTCTTCCTGAGATAAATCTTGGTTATCATGAAGTAGAGAAATTATTTTTTTATCTTTATCATCTAATCTGCTTTTTGATTTTTGCATTTTTCCAACTCTTTATAATTAATACATTATTAGTAATAATTATCATGTATATTAATATTTCCTATAATAAATAGGCATAAATTTAAATTTAATAATAATTATTACAGTAACGTTTATAATATATTGCAAACATATATGTCTGATATGAATAAAAATAAGGAGGTGAAATAGAAAATGCCTGGTGGCGACAGAACAGGACCTCGGGGACTTGGACCCAGAACTGGACGAGCAGCAGGATACTGCGCAGGATACCCTGTACCTGGCTATGCAAATCCTGGATACGGTCGAGGATTCGGTAGAGGATGGGGACGTGGTTTCGGACGAGGATTCTGGGGACGTGGTAGAGGTTTTTGGGGAAGAGGAGCATATCCTTATCCAGCACCATACTACCCCGAAATATATCCAGAACCTAGCAAAGAGGATGAAAAAGCTTACCTAGAAGATGTAATCAAGGGCTTGGACGAAGAGATGAAGATGATTCGGGAAAGGCTCCAAGAGTTGTCAAAAGTAAAAAAGGAGGCTTAATAATACACCTTAAAGCTTTCTTTTCTTTTTATGACAAAAGAACATATGATAAATTAGATTAATAACATTGAGGTGAAATATTTAATGGAAAAAAAGGTTTATGATGATACAAAAATTTCACAAAATTTAGCTAAAATAAAACATAAAATAATTGTGTTAAGCGGTAAAGGTGGTGTAGGAAAAAGTACGGTTTCTGCAAATTTAGCATTTGCCCTTTCAGAAAAAGGATTTACTGTGGGGTTATTAGATAGCGATTTTCATGGGCCAAGTATTCCTAAGATACTTGGCATTGAAGATAAAAAACCAACACCTACTGCTTCTGGTTTTGATCCTGTTTCAGTATCACCAAGATTAAAGGTAATGTCTATAGGTTTTCTTCTTCAAGATAATGACTCGCCCATTATTTGGCGTGGTCCATTAAAAATGGGAGCTGCAAAACAGTTTATTGGTGATGTAAACTGGGGCAATCTAGATTATTTGATTGTTGATCTTCCTCCCGGCACTGGCGATGAGCCTTTAAGTATTGCACAGCTAATACCCAATAGTGATGGTGCAGTTATAGTAACCACTCCTCAAGATGTTGCATTGGTAAGTGTAAGAAAATCTATTAATTTTGTTAAAAAAATGAACTTACCTGTGATTGGAATTATTGAGAATATGAGTGGTTTTACCTGCCCTCATTGTAAAAAATCTGTTGACATTTTTAAAACTGGCGGTGGGTTTAAAGCATCGATGGATCTTAAGGTTTCATTTCTCGGTAAAATTCCTATTGACCCAAATATAGTTTTAACAGGTGATACTGGTGAACCTTATCTAATAAAAAATGCTGGTACAGAAGCGGGTAAAGCTTTTGTTAACATCGTAGAGAAAATTGAACAATTTGTTAATAAAAGGAGATAAAAAAATATGCCAAGGTGGCGTGGTGGAGGAGGCTTCGGACGATGGGGCGGTCGAGGTCTTGGTGGCGGATACGGTATGGGCCCAAATGGAGAATGCCTTTGTCCAAACTGTGGCCATCGTGAACCTCATCAACGAGGCGTTCCATGTTATGCAAGAAAATGTCCAAAGTGCGGTGCACCGATGACAAGACCTTCTTAGTATAATAAAAAATAATATTTATAGTGAAAAAGTATGAAAAACATAAATGTCATTAGAGAATTAAACTTATTAAAAAGACTAAAAATTTCGTGGCAGGGATAAGATTTAAGTGTAATAATTCTCCATTTGCACAAAATCTTATTTATTCAAAAAATTTAGAACTAGTTTAGATAAAAAAATAGAAAAAGTCAAAGAGGTGAAAAATAAAAATGAAGATAGGTATATCGTCAACAGGAAAAGATTTAGATGCAGTTGTTGACCAACGATTTGGTAGATGCCAGTATTTTTTAATTGTTGACTCTGAGACAATGAAATTGAAAGCAATTTCAAATGAAAGCACACTAGCTTCAGGTGGCGCCGGTATTCAAGCAGCACAAATAGTTACAAAGGAAGGTGTAAATTCTGTAATCACAGGAAATATTGGACCGAATGCTTTTTCAATTCTTCAAGCAGCTGGTATAAAAGTATATATTGGGGCAGAAGGGACGGTGAAAGACGTAATTGATCAATATAAACAGGGAAAGCTTAAAGAAACTGGAGGGCCTAACGCTGAAAGTCATGCTGGAATTGGTGGTAGAAGATTATGAAGATATGCATACCAACTATGGGAAAAAATGGATTAGATGATATTGTAGGCGAACATTTCGGTAGGGTTCCTACTTATACAATTGTAGACCTTGATACTAATGAAGTGAAAGTGATACCTAATACTAGTGAGCATATGGGCGGGATTGGTTATCCACCTGAGATTATGGTACGAGAAGGAGTAAATGTACTAGTATGCAGGGGACTTGGTCGACGTGCTATTAGCATGTTTGAGGAGACAGGTATTGATGTATATATTGGTGCGTCAGGTACCGTTAAAGATGCGGTTTCTGCTTTTAGGCAAGGTCGGCTGCAAAAAGCAGGCATTGGCGATGCTTGCGGTAGACATGCATTTCGTAATCAGCATCATCATGAGCATAGTAAACATTTTGACTAGAAAAAACAGTGAGAAATTTAAATATTTGATTAGCAAAAAAATGATTATATTAAAAGATGAGGTTTTTTTATGACAATCTACGAATTTGAAAATAAAAAACCACGTATAGGCAGAGGTACATTTATTTTTCAATCGGCTGATGTAATTGGCGATGTTATTGTAGGGGAAAATTGTTATATTGGACCTGGAGCTCGTATTCGAGGAGATTATGGAACCATAGTTATTGGTGATAATTGTGCTATTGAAGAAAATGCTGTTATTCATGCAAGACCTAATGATAAAACTATTATAGGAAATTTTGTGACTATCGGCCATGCTGCGATTATTCATAACGCTACAATTTGTGATTGGGCAATTATTGGTATGGGTGCAATTGTCAGTGACTGGGCAGAGATTGGAGAATGGGCAGTTGTTGCAGAAGGAGCTGTTGTAAAAAATAAAGAAAAAATTCCTGATAAATCAATTGCAATTGGTGTTCCAACCAAGGTTGTAGCAAATATAAACTCAGATTATATGAAGCAATGGACTGAATATAAAAATATATACGTTGATTTAGCCAGAAAACGTTTTCCTTCTTCACTTAAAGAAATAGGTTCTTTGGAGATAAAGAATAAATGATTATTTCAGTTGCAAGCGGTAAAGGTGGAACAGGAAAAACAACTGTTGCTACAAATCTTGCTTTAAGTTTAAGAAATGTTCAATTCTTTGATTGCGATGTTGAAGAACCTAATGCGAATATCTTTTTGCATACAAAAATTAATGAATACGAAGAAATCTGTGTAAGTATTCCAGAGATTGACAAAGAAAAATGTGATTATTGTGGTAAATGTTCTGATTTCTGTGCTTATAATGCACTAGCTGTTGTACAATCAAAAGTTTTGATTTTTCCTGAGTTATGTCATTCATGTGGTGGCTGTGAGCTTGTTTGTCCAAAGGATGCAATTTGTTGGAAAGAACGAGTTATCGGTAGAATTGAACATGGACAGAGTAATGATATTGATTTTTATCATGGGTTATTAAATGTTGGTGAGGCACAGGCTATCCCTTTAATTAAAGCTTTGAAAAATAAAATAAACAAAAATAAAACCGTTTTAATTGATGTACCCCCAGGTACATCTTGCCCAGTTATCGAGTCAATTAATGGTTCAGATTATTGTATTCTTGTTACCGAACCTACTCCTTTTGGTCTTCATGATCTTAAACTAGCTGTTGAGATTATGAAACATCAATATATTCCTTTTGGAGTTGTTATTAATCGTGACGGTATCGGCGATAAGGAAGTTGAGATTTATTGCCAACAGAACCGCATTCCTATTCTTTTAAAAATTCCTGAACGGCAAAAGATTGCATATCTTTATTCGAAAGGTATTCCTCTGGTTAATGAGGCTTATGAATGGCATGAGATGTTCGGACTTGTTTTTCAAAAAATCCAAAATGAGGTGAACAAATGAAAGAACTCACAGTAATTAGTGGTAAGGGTGGTACAGGTAAAACATCTATTACTGCAGCTTTTGCTTCATTGGCGGAAAATGCTGTTATTGCAGATTGTGATGTTGATGCTGCTGACTTGCATCTCATTCTTAAACCGAAGGTTAAAAAAATAATGAAGTTTCATGGTCTTAAAATTGCATCGATTGATAAAAAATTCTGTATTGATTGTAAAAAATGCCATGATTATTGTCATTTTAATGCTATTGATGAGAAGATAAATTTAATAAAAGGATCGTGTGAAGGCTGTGGTGTTTGTTCATATATTTGTCCTGTTCATGTCATCACCATGGTTGATAGAGATTCAGGTATTGCATATCTTTCTGAAACAAGATTTGGTCCAATGGCTCATGCAGTTTTAAAAACTGCGGAAGAAGCTTCAGGAAAGCTGGTTACGGTGGTAAGAAATAATGCAAAACATCTTGCTGAAACAAAACAAAAAGATTTGATACTTATCGATGGTCCTCCTGGTATTGGATGTCCGGTTATCGCCTCTATCACAGGCGTTGATCTTGTATTAATTGTAACAGAACCTACATTATCGGCAATTCATGATTTGGAACGAATATTAGGAGTTGCAAAACATTTTAAAATCCCTGCTATCGTATGTATCAATAAATATACAATTAATTTAGATAACTCTAAAAAAATCGAGCAGTACTGTATGGATAATAATATACCTGTTGTTGGGAAACTCCCATATGATAATTTGATGACTAAAGCTATGATTCATGAACAAAGTATTATTGAGTTTTCAGATGCCAACTTGTCCCATCAAATTCATAAGATGTGGAATAACATACAAGGGATGTTGAAGTTACATGTTTGAGGATGATTTTGTAAAAATGGTGAAAAAACTTCAGAAGAAAATTGAGTATGACGAGGAACAAACATATTCAAAAGTGGTTATTAAGGAGTACCGTAATCCTATCAACTTTGGTTTTCTTGAACATCCAAACGCAGTTGGAGTTATAAAAGGTCCTTGTAGTGATACTATGAAAATTACCCTCAAAATTGAAAATGGAAAAATTAAAGATGCTCGTTTTTGGACCGATGGATGCGGTGCGACACTTGCTGCTGGAAATATGCTTATAAAGATGGTTAAAGGAAAAACTTTACAAGAGGCAAATAATGTGAATCCCAAGCAGTTAATTGATACTTTAGAAGGGCTTCCAAAAGAACATATCCATTGCGCTCTTCTTGCTGTTAACACTTTACATAAATCCATTGAAAATTATTATAAAAGAAAATAAGTGATATTAAAATGAAAATTACCATAGTTTACGACAACGAAGTATATAAAAAAGGTATCGGTTTAAGGTCTGATTGGGGTTTTTCTTGTTTAATAAAAACAAAATATGATACTATACTTTTTGATACGGGTACAAATGGTGAAATCTTACTTCATAATATGAACAAGCTTAAAATAAATCCTGGAGAAATTTCGAAAATTGTAATTTCCCATGAGCACAGCGATCATAAGGGTGGGTTAAAATCTTTAATTCCTTTTTTAGAATATGTTGAATTATTTCATCTTAGTCACAATGTTTCTACTAATAAGATAATATCAGTTATTCCTGAGAAACCTAAAAAAATCAGTGAAAATGTTTGGACTACGGGAAGAATTAAAGGAATAGTCGATGAACAATCCTTAGTTTTAAAAGTAGAGGAGGGTTGGTATGTTATTACCGGTTGTTCTCATCCTGGACTAGAGAAAATATTACCCGCTGCAAAAAAAATTGGGAAGGTCATTGGTATTATTGGTGGTTTTCATAGTTTTAATAATTTTAAATTGATAGAGAATCTAAATTTCATTTGTCCTTGTCATTGTACTGAATATAAACGAGAAATAAAAGATCTCTATCCACAGTTGTATACAGAATGTGGTGTAGGTAAGATTTTTGAAATATAGGTAAACATATGAATAAAAATGATATTAAAAAATGGTTTGATCAAATCGGTGAGATTTTTTTAATAGATGTTGGTGTTAAACAGAATCATTCTGTTATTGATTTTGGTTGTGGGAAAGGCAATTTTACCATTCCAGCAGCAAGAATAGTTGGAAAGAGGGGAAAAGTCTATGCTATTGATAAAAACAAGGAATCTTTAGATGAATTAATACAGAAATCTGAAAAGATGGGGTTGAAAAATATTGTGAGGATAGATGTATTAGAAGGAACAAAAGTGCCTTTAAAAGAAAAATCCGCTGATGTAGTTTTACTTTATGATGTAATACATTTAGTAGATGATAGAAAAAAGTTGTTTAGTAAGATTTATCAAATTTCAAAACAAAATGCTCTTATTTCAGTATTCCCGAAACATCATCAAGAGGATATGAATATGGATCTTGATGATGTTAAAAAGGAGATAGAATCTGCAGGTTTTATTTTTGAAAAAATGCTTTATAAAACACTAATGCATAACAATTATCTTGAAAAAGGCCATATTTTAAATTTCAGAAAAAGTTGATTTCTTATGCTGTTTTCATGGATTTGCAGAATGTGTTTTTGTATTTTTTTTCTACAGGACTTAGTAGTATTGTAGCTGATCTCAGGAAGGAAAATTAGATAATGTTGATTTATTAATTTTTTTCACTTTTAAAAAAATTATTATGTAGAGATTTTAAATATAATTAACATATTTCATTACTTAATTTGAGGGAGATAAAAATGGGAAATTGTAGTGAATGTGGAAAGAAACTACTATTTTGGGAAGGTTTTATTCATCCAATACAAGGAAAAAAATATTTGTTATGTAGTGATTGCTTTGATATCATTGATAAAAGTATGAAATTTTATAATAAATGTCTCTTTGAAGGGAGAAAAAATCACAAAAAAGAATGTTATTTTTGGGATTCAGAAAACAAGAAATGCAAAAATGAAAAATATTTTACAAATTTGAATAAAAAGAAAAAAAATATTGAAAATTTGTCATAAATTAAAAGTAAATAAAAATGTTATCAAAGATAACAATAAACCTTGAGAAATAAAACCAGATGATATTAATAAAGAAATATCAAGAATAGGAATCGTTACTGAGATTTATTCAATAAATCCCTTAAGCAAATAGCAGCATTAGTGAAAAAACATTTAGAAAATATTCTTGGTAATAGCTAAAGAGCTAAAAATCATGTAGGTGAGTTACAAAATCTATTGCTGATGAAGATAAAAAAATAAAAAAGAATTAAATGAAAGAAATCAAAATAATAATAAAATAATTTATAATGAAAGAAAAGATATTAAAAAAGGTTTTGTACGTTGGATTAGTTTGATTCGATTGGGAGTTGGTGAGGATACAAAATGCTAATATTATGGATTTTACTATTTAGCATTGTAGGCAGTATTGGTGCAATAATTATAGCATGTGCCTTTCTTCTTTTTAAGGAAAAAATTCAAGAAGTGCTTATACCTTGTTTGATTGCTTATGCATCCGGTACTTTACTAGCAGGAGGTTTACTTGGATTGTTACCTCATGCCTTAAAACAGGCTCCAGTACAACCAATTTTGATCACACTTTTGTCAGGTATCATTTTCTTTTTCATTCTTGAGAAACTAGTAATTTGGCGTCACTGCCATGATCCAGAATGTGAAGTACACAAAGCTACAGGACCTATGATTCTTATAGGTGATGCATTTCATAACTTGGTTGATGGAGTAGTTATCGCAGCAGCATTCATAGCATCAGTTCCTCTGGGGATTGCATCGGGTCTATCTATTATCGCCCATGAAATTCCGCAAGAAGTAGGTGATTTTGGTATACTTTTACATAGTGGTTATTCAAAGAAAAAAGCCTTTGTATTAAATATTTTATCCGGCTTGACAACTCTTCCTGGAGCACTTATAGCTTATCTTGCACTAGATATGATTCATAATTATGTTCCATATGTTATGGCTATATCCGCATCAAGCTTTCTCTACATTTCACTAGCGGATATATCACCAGAACTTCAAAACCAAGTGGGAGTTAGGTATACGATTCGCCAGCTATTGTTAATTCTGAGTGGCGTTGGAACAATAGCTATTGTTTTACAATTCCATCCATAGTAAAATAATTGTTAAAGAGTGTATTGCTGTATTTTGTGCATTTATTTTTTATTAACAAGTAATGGTAATGATAATAATGGAGTTTTTCGTGATTTTTTCACCTTTTCCAAGGGATGTTTTTATTTATTTTAATTGTTGTGCATATTTTTCGCACAAACGTTATATATTACTTTAAATATTACAAAAAATAATGAACAATCTATAGGAAATCAATAAAAGAAGAACGGAACAACTAAAAAAACAATATATGAACGTAGGAAAAAATAATATTGAAAAAAATTTCATCACATATGTAAATTCTAACATACTTTACTTTAATTATAATTTAGCAATAACATAGTTTAAAATGAATAGTTACTTTTGATTTCCATAGTTCATCTTTAAAAATAAATAAAACATTTCCCTGAGTAAATTATGTTAAAAGAAACGTATGTCGCAAAGCTAAAAACTTTACCAAAAGACGTTATTAAAATAGCGGTTGGATATCCAAGCATTTTTTCTCCATCGGAAACGTTATTAAAAGAATTTAATCAAATTAAAAGTAAGTTGATGAAAAAAGGAATGGTTGAACAAGATGCGAGAAAGCAGGCATGGCAACAAACAGATTTTGAGGAGCGATATAGAAAAGAGATTGAATCTAAACCTGATGTGATTAACAAATTAAAAGAGATTAAAGAACTCGCTGAAAAAAAAGATGTATTTCTCTATTGTTACTGTGGAAAATATCCTTGTCACCGTTTTATTCTTATGGATATGATTAAACATTTATGAAAATAATTGACTAAAAAAATATCATGAACGAAGAAAACGAAGTAAAAAAATATGTACAATTTTACAGCACTAAACTTGGTAAAAAAATATTGGAGCAGGAGACAAGATTAGTTAATAAAAAATTAACAGGTAATAAAAAAGTATTAAGCATTGGCTGCGGCCCAGCATTAATAGAAGAAAGACTTCACCAACTTCATCCTAATATGAATATCATAGCTCTTGATAATTCCAAAGAAATGATTAAATGTGCTTCTAAAAAGATTTCTATTATATATGGAGATGCTCAACATCTTGAGTTTAAAAACAGCAGTTTTGACGCTGTGTTATATGTCGCCTCTTTAGAATTTATCAAAAGCGTACAAAAAACTATAAAGGAGACCTACAGAGTCCTTAAATCAAAGGGATTACTTCTTGTCCTTATGCTGAACCCAAATTCAAAATATTTTCAAGAAAGATATAACAATTATAATTCCTATATACGAAAAAACATAAAACATACGAATATCAATAACATTCAAAAAATTATTTCTCAGTATTTTAACATTAAAAATAAGGGATATTATCTGGGAATAACAGAACAAAATATCATTGAAACTATTGACCAAAGCATTGCAAGTCTCTTTGTTTTAGAGGGAAAAAAATTATGACAGGAAACATAAAAAGAATAGCATTTGGTCCTGTTCCATCAAGAAGATTAGGACAAAGTATTGGAATAAACAATATTCCACATAAAATGTGTACATATTCTTGTATTTATTGTCAACTTGGAAGAACGTTTAATATACAGATTGAGCGAAAAGAATTTTATAAACCAGAAGAAATTTTAGATTCAGTTAAAAGTAAAGTCATAGAAGCAAAAAAAAGAGAAGAACCCATTGATTATCTTACTTTTGTTCCAGATGGAGAGCCCACATTGGATATTAACCTTGGTGATGAAATTGACCTGCTTAAACCTTTAGATATAAATATAGCTATTATTACAAATTCATCTTTAATATGGAAAAAAGATGTGATAGATGATATATCAAAGGCAGATTGGATTTGTATAAAAATTGATACAATAAGTCAGAATATCTGGCAAAAGATTAATCGACCCTATAAATTTTTAAAACTTAAGAAAATATTAGATGGAATAATAGAATTTTCAAATTCCTTTAAGGGAGATTTAGCAACTGAAACTATGCTAATTCAAAATATAAATGATAAAGATTTTGAAATGGAAAAAATAGCTGATTTTATATCAAGTTTAAATATTAAAAAAAGCTATATTTCTATTCCTATAAGACCTCCTGCCGAAAAATGGGTAAAATCTGCAGATGAACATAGTATCAATAAGGCTTATCAAATTTTTAAGGAAAAAAACATTGATGTAGAGTATTTAATAGGTTATGAGGGAAATGCCTTTGCATATACAGGAAATGTTGAGGAAGACTTACTTAGTATAACCTCTGTGCATCCAATGAAAGAAGAGGCTTTAATAGAGTTTTTAAAAAAAGCTGGCAAAGATTGGAGTGTCATTAAGAAATTATTAAATGATGAAAAATTAAAGGAAGTTGAATATAACAACGAGAAATTTTATGTACGGAAATTTAGCTGAAATAATAGAATAATATAACGCTATGTTTTGACAAATTGTAAGAATAAATCAAATTGATTGGTTGTAGTAGTAATAAAATCCATGAACACCTTGAGGGTATTTAGTTGAATCTCCTATCATCTTTAGCTGTAGAAAGCTTATTTATATTTTTTGTAAGCCATCCTATTTTTACGATCTCTTTTTTATCAAACTCAGGAACATAGGGTTTAATATCTAACAGTGGTGTTCCATCAATAATATCGAGATTTTCGACAAATAGAACATGATTTTCAACAGAATGTAGTTTTACCACTGAAACGCCGATTGGATTTGGCCGACTAGGAGACCGAGTTGCAAAGATACCATGTAATGCTTTTTCTAAAAAAGGTTGGACTATTAAAGAGGAGGTTTTTGATAAATGAAAATGATATATCAAAATAATGTGAGAAAAACCCTCGAGATCTTTTAATCCTTCAGCATATTCAGGGAATATCTCGATTTTTCCCTTGATTCCCTTTGCACTTGCTGGTTGTATAGGCGTTCCTTTTGGTTCTTTAAATGGAGAATGAATAATTCCAATAGGTTTGAATTTTATTTCTTTCATATTTTCAATCTGCAAATAAAAGACAATGATAGTGAGTAATAAATAATATTTGTTAAGTTTATGAAGTTTTTATTTTAGGACTGAATATTTATTATTCCGTCGAATAAAAAAATCTAACCGATTAATTCTTCTACTTCTTTTTTACCTTCTTCTAACTCTTCAACTTGTTGCTTATCAAACATCAACAATAATGTTTGAAACTCACCAACATGTTCTTTTTCTTCTTTTGCAACATCAAGCAAAACTGTTTTTATGTGTTGGTTTTTTGCTAGTGCTGCCATCTCTTCATAAAGATTTATTGCATCGAGTTCTGCGATTATCGCCACTCTTAAAATTTCTTTATCTACATCTTCTGGTTTTATTTTTTCAATATCAATTGGTATTTTTGATAACATATATTTTGCCTCACAAATTTTTTTAGTAATAATAAATCATATATTTAAAAAATGTTTTTATTATGCTATATTAAACAAACAATGAAATTATTGTCAAATGGTCTTAAAAATTAGCATGATTTAAAATATAACTTCAATATTTAAAAAATTATAATTAGGAGGAAAAATATGATTAATAAAGATTCTACTTTTAGAAATAGTTTACCTGTTACGATTACAACTATACTTATTTTCTCTCAAATTATTCTTGGCTTTTATTTTCTTTCAAGTATTTCGCAAAATAAAATATTAGCTTATATTGGAGTAGGAATTTATGTTTTTTCAGGTATTGTTTTTGGTATGTTACCAGTATTTGAGTTTCGAAAAAAAGGAAAAGTCAAACACGGAAAAAGTTATATTCATACTACAAAACTTGTTAATACAGGTATTTATTCAATTGTACGTCATCCTCAATATATTACTTGGATGTGGTGGGCAGTTGCAGGCATGTTTCTTTTTCAACATTGGATTGTTGTTTGTTTAGGTATTCCAATTTTTCCGCTTACATATATAGATTTAATTAATGCAGATAAACAAGGAATTAAAAAATTTGGCGATGAGTATAAAGTATATATGAAAAAGGTACCAAGAGCAAACTTTTTGCTTGGGATTATACGTTTTCTTAAGTAAAACTAAACAGTAGGAGATTGAAATCAATTGTCAAATTTAAATTTATATAGAATTGAAAAAGATCATATACGAGAAAATCTAAATAAATACACAAGAAAGGCATTCACATTGCTTCCTAAATATAATAATCCTCATATTTTAGATATTGGATGTGGAACTGGAGTTCCTACAATTGAATTAGCAAAAATATCTAATGGGCATATTATTGGAATAGACATAGATGAAACTTCATTGAATATGCTTAAAAGAAAAATAAAAGAAAATAAATTAATAAATCAAGTTAAGGTTATTAAGGATTCAATACTAACCATGGATTTTCCCAAAGAAAGCTTTGATATTATTTGGTCAGAAGGTTCAGTATTTGTAACTGGTTTTGAAAATAGTATTAAAAGATGGCACTTATTTTTAAAACCTGACGGATTTTTAGTAATTCATGATGAAAATAATGATAAAAACAAAAAGCTTGGTTTAATAAAAAAGTATGGTTATTCACTAGTTGGGCAATTTGAAATAACAGATAAACTCTGGTGGCTTGAATATTATAAACCTCTAGAACTACTTATTCAAAAATTTCGTCATAATTATCCTAATGACTCGGAGCTTAATAATGAGCTTAATAAAGACCAGATTGAAATTGATAAATGTAAGACAAATTCTATAGTATTTAGTTCATTTTTTGTGATAATGCAAAAGGTGTAAATTTATTATATAAAAATCAACAATCTAATGATCAGACCGACTTTTGAAGCTTATTAAATTTTATTTATTTTAAATGTATTCTTAGAAACCACTTAGGTACTTTTTCTTGATAGGATACGTAGTCTTTTCCCAATATTCTAATTAAATCTTTTTCTTCATAAGCTGTCATCTTTTCATAAATGACAAAAAATGATATCCAAACTACAAGTGAAAGAATTGAAGGGCTGAAAAAAAAGAAACCTAGACAAAATAGTAAAATTCCAAGATACATGGGATGCCTCACCATACTATAAACACCTGAAGTAATAAGTTTTGGTTTTTTGTTTATACCACCGAAAACTACTTTATGAGATTTTGTTACAAGATAAAAACCCAATATTAAGAAAATAAATCCAGGGATTATAAGAATTGGCAAAGAAACTAATCCAACTAAAACTGTAGAGTAACCAAAGAAATAGAAACTCAGAGTATCTACTCCTAAAACAATAAAAAATAATATGGTCATTATTAATTGGATATTATCACAAAGTGGATGTTCAGAACCTAAACCATGTTGAATTTCTGAAATTTTTATCACCCCTATTATCTAAAAAAATTAAGTTAAAATTTGAATATAATTTTTAATTTTACTACTATTCATGTAAATTTCTGTTAATTCTGATGCAGTTTGTTTATCTAATCCTTGTTCAACCAGTTCTTTTCTAAAAACCTTTTCAGCTTTTTTTGCTCTTCTTTTAAATTTTAAAAAAGTTATACTTAGTTTGAAAAGCAATTTAGGAAGAAAGGGAAGAAGAATACCAAAGAATTTTATTGTACTTTCTCTTTCCTGATTCATATTTACCATTTCTTGCATGTTCTTCCTACACTTTTTATTCGTGGTGATTACCAAATTTACTCATCATCTTCCCAAGATTCAAGGTTGATAAATACTGGCTTGTAAGTTCGTATGCTTGTTCATCGGTCATTCCTGCGTTTTTCAATTCTTTATAAAAAATCGCAGCTGCTTGTGCATATTTTTTTGCACTTTCAGGACCATATAGTAGACCACTTAACTCTCTTAATAAACCTGGTATTTTTTCACTTACAATATCCAATATTTCTTTAATTTTTTCTGGGTCTGGCATTTTATCATGTTCTGACATTTTTTTATTCCTCCATTTTTTTATTAAATATGTGTATTGTGGTCATTTTATATTTGAAAACCGAGCAGTTGTGACCACTTTTTAATCACTGTGTCATTTAAACTATAAACATACAATGATTTTTTTAGCTGTTTTTTTATTATATTTTTTTCTTCTAAATAATGCAATTTTTCTCGAATGATTCTTCTTGAAGCAGTTCCTCGTTTGCTTCGTACTAACTCTTCTATTTGTGAAATATTCTGATTTGGTTTTTCTAATAAAACTCTAACAATATCTTTTGATATTGGGTCTTTTAGTTCTGGTAGTGTCATTTCAGGAGATAAACCACCTCGCTCAATTAAAATACTAATTAATCTCATATAATTTTGAGTTACTTTACCAACATCTTGTAATGGAGTAATTACAGCTGAAAGCATTTTTTCAAGTTCACTGATTCTTTTATTAAGTTCTTTTACTTCTTCTGCTAAATCCTTTTTTTCCACGAAAAATGAATAAAACATATACTAAAAAGAATTTTTGATAAAAAAAAAATCCCAAAATAAGATATAAAATTATATTATTAATTGTAGTTTTAATCAATTTTTTTGTTTTTCTTTAGATTTCATTGTCTCTGGCTTACCCAAATACCCACAATCTTTACATTTATATGGAACAGAAGCTTCAATAAAAACAGGTTCTTGAGCAGTAACTTTTATTATGTTTTTACTTCCACATTTTCGGCAAATCAAAATTTTATTATCTTTGTTTTTAACTTTTAGTTTATTTTTAAATATTCCCCAGAAATACAGATTTTCATCTGTCATAAATATCACTTTAATTTGAACTTTTATCTTTATTTGAAATATTCTAATTATATTTATATTTTATTTGCATGAATATCTCTTTTATGGTTTTGTTATCTAAGTGTAAATATCTTTTTTCTTGATTTGATACAAATTTATCAATGTAATAATGATTGTTGATCACTATTTTCTTATTCGTCTTCAAAAATAAATAATTCATTAATAGTAGTTTGTAATGCCTTTGCAATGTTGTAGGCTAATTGAAGAGATGGATTGTAATTTCCTTTTTCTATAAAAAGAATCGTTTCTCGTCTTACACCAACTTTTTTTGCCAAATCTTCTTGGGTTAGGTTATACCGTGCTCTGAGTTCTTTTATGCGTGTTTTCATATTTACTTCCCTTTCCAATAGAGATATAGATATGATAGGACGAATACAAATCCTGAGACAAGTACTACAATTGCTGATATGTCTCCTCCGTCAAATTCATATCCGAAAATAATATTTATTGTCGTTGGAATTAACACTGCACTCCAGATTGCTGCAATAAATCCATAGTATCCTGCTTTATAGTTAATAGCTATTACCCGTTCATCTTTTCCTGGTAATCCTTTTTGTACATTCCTTATTTTGTCCCATATGATATACATCGCTAAACCAACAAGTATTATAACGATACTAACGAGTAAGATTTGATTAAATTCAATTTCATTTGTTTCTGTTAAATAAAAAAACATGGTCAATAGTACCAGCGCCACAATTACTGTAGATAAAATTATTTCTTTTTTTCCTTTCATATTTTTTCACCTCATATTTTTATGTGTTATTGATAACTTTTTATTTTTTATCTCTAACATTTTGTTATATATATGTAACATTAACTATTTATGTTTTGCTTTAAGAAAAGTTGAACAAATCCTTCACAATTTACCAATTTATTATATTTTTGTGCAATTAGAATTAAAAAATCTAAAATATAAAATCCAAGGAAAGAAGTTAAAAAACAAGATAACACAGATTGACATTTATAAGGTCTTTGACTGATTATAGCTATTTTTTATGAATGGAATTATTTTCTTTAGGTCAGAAGACTCATCGACAGATATTTGTGGCCAACCTTTCATTATTCTTGTTGCTGCTTGAAAGGGTTTAATTTTAAACTCTTTTGATAATTTCATTTTGTCTTGTTCACTTGCTTTTGTAATAACAATGCCATCTGTTACTAGAAACGCAAATAATTTTTCTTTATATTTATAACACGGACAACCATACATTTTTTTTGTAGTTACATTTGGCCATTCAAGAAGCTCTTTTTCTATTTTCAATCTAATGTTTTTCATTTTTTCTTCATTGTAGTATTGCATATTTATACCTTATGAGAATTGGATATAAAAATAATATAGGATATTACAATAATAAATTAATGACAATCTACTTTTTTAATTACTCAATCCATTTGGTCGTTAGTTTAACTAAAAAATAATAAAAAATGAAGGGAAAGTTATTTTAAATTCAAGTTTAAATCTCTTACTTTTAAGGATTTTATCTTTGTATAACTTTATATCCAGGATATTGAAAAAAAAAGTCGGACTTAGTTTGCTGATGAAAATTATATTTTACTAAAACTATCCTTTATATCTGTTTGTGACTGGACAGCCCAAACATCGATTTTCAGAGTAAACCTCACAAGTTTTATATTCCATGCTATATGAAAGTTTATTTAATAATCAATGATTTTTTATCAATTTTTAGGTAAACCGAAATTTATATATATTACATTGTAATATATATTATTTAGGTAAACCTAAAAGTGATTCTAATGGAAAAACCGATTACGAAGATTAAAGAAGGGAAAAAAGCGACAATCGTTAGATTGATTGGTGGTCATGGTTTTCAAAGAAGACTAAGAACCATGGGAATAAGGGAAGGGAAGGTTGTAGAAGTAGTAACTAGACACCCATTTGGTGGGCCCTTGGTTGTAGAGGTAGACGGGAGAGACACGACGATAGGGAGAGGGATGGCTGAACGGATCATCGTGAAGGAGTAAATATGAAAAAGATTGTTTTGATGGGGAATCCAAATGTAGGTAAAAGTGTTGTTTTTTCCAGATTGACAGGTGCTAAAGTCATTGCTTCGAATTACCCAGGGACTACAGTAGATTTCTTAAAAGGCAAAATGCGTTTGGATAAAGAAACTGTAGAGATAATAGATGCGCCTGGGACATATTCATTAGAACCATCAAATAAGGCTGAAGAAGTTGCTGTAAAAATGTTAGACCAGGCGGATTTGGTCATAAATGTTGTCGACGCAACTAACCTTGAAAGAAATTTATTCTTGACATTAGAATTACTAGAAAAAAATACGCCTGTTGTCGTCGCTCTAAATATATGGGATGAAACGAAACACATAGGCATAAGCATTAATGTTAAAAAATTAGAAGAACTTCTTAAAGTGCCGGTAATTACTACAACTGCTGTAACAGGAGAGGGCATAAAGGAACTTGTAAGCAGATTACATGAGGCCACCTCACTAGGAAAGATTAATAAGCCTACAAAGGAAGAAGAAAGATGGATAGCAATAGGACATATCATAAAAGAAGTGCAGAATGTAACCCATAGACATCATACTATCAAAGATAGAATAGCAGAAGCAACGATCAAACCCTTTACAGGCATACCTATTGCAGTCATCGTTATTTTTATTTCTTTTTGGATCGTCAGATTCATTGGCGAAAACCTCATCGGATATGTTTTTGAGCCTCTCTTTAATCTGTATCGTCCTATAGCAATGAGTATAAGCGATTGGCTTGGACCAGGAATCTTGCATGATGTCTTAATCGGTCGTCTCATAGAAGGGGAGATCGATTATGGGCAATCCATGGGTATGTTGACTACAGGCCTTTTTGTTCCTTTCGGGATGGTTCTTCCTTATATCATAGCATTCTATCTAATGCTTGCGATCCTTGAAGATTCTGGTTATCTTCCAAGGTTGGCGACCTTAACTGACAATGTGTTTCATAAATTGGGTATGCACGGTCATGGTATCGTGCCTGTATTCCTTGGGCTTGGTTGTAACGTCCCTGGTGCTTTAGCTGCAAGAACACTGGAAACAAGAAAACAACGATTTATCTCGGCGACCTTAATGGCTATCGCGGTTCCGTGTATGGCCCAAATTGCCATGATTTTCGGAATACTGGGGCCGTAT
>Ga0209635_10000633_pt1 | contig 24666 bp, 26 predicted proteins | sample DeeMarSWOR230_32_FD_187463 | JGI IMG/M metagenome (GOLD analysis project Ga0209635, IMG submission 187463) | Marine sediment microbial communities from White Oak River estuary, North Carolina - WOR-2-30_32 (SPAdes) (version 2) | ecosystem: Environmental > Aquatic > Marine > Intertidal zone >...
AAAGGCTAAATGCATCTTTCGCGGACTATGTCTCAAACTGGGACATACTCGGCAAACATCTGCGAAACGCTTATAGCCAGTACGACGAAGGCCAGAAGAAGCTCGACCGCTTCGGCCTGCAACTCAACCAAATCCAGGCCGAAAGAGAGGAGCAAACATAATTGACAAAATAGTGAATAATCGTTAGTGAGTAGTGTTTGGTAAATGGATTCCTGCTGCGGCGGAAATGACTTACTGAGTGCTAACGACTAAATAAAAGGAGCGCGACAATGGAACAAGGCAAGCCAGTGAATGTTTCCGACAGTGATTTTGAGGCCCAGGTTGTAAAATCGGAAGTTCCCGTGCTGGTTGATTTCTGGGCTGAGTGGTGTGGACCCTGCCGGATGGCTGCACCGGTGCTCGAAAAGATAGCTCAGCAATACCAGGGAAGGTTGAAGGTATGCAAGCTGAACGTTGATGAGGCGCGCCAGACCGCTGTTAAGTATGGCATTATGAGTATACCGGCGCTACATATTTTCAAAGATGGTACAGTAGTTGGCCAGATTGCGGGTGTTACGCCAAATTTCGAGTCTGATCTCAAGAAGAAGATAGAGCCGCATTTAGAATAAAGAAGTGGATGATTTTAAGATGGGCGATGTTATGTACGATGTTATTATTGTGGGTGCCGGCCCGGCCGGTCTCGGAGCAGCCGTCTATACATCGCGGGATAGGCTGAAGACTTTGATACTCGAGAAACTCATGCCTGGCGGTCAGATTGCAAATACGGACAGAATCGAAAACTATCCCGGCATCGGGCGAATCGACGGCCCAAGCCTGATTGAGCAGATGCAAAAGCAGGTTGAGAACTTCGGCGCCGAGATAAAGACGGGCTGCGAAGTAACGAGCCTGGAGAAGCTACAAGACGGCAATATCGCTGTCTATTGTGACAAGGATAAATCTACCGCAAGAACCGTCATTCTGGCACCGGGCAGCAACTATAGAAAACTGGATATTCCCGGCGAAGAAGAATTCCGCAGTGCCGGTGCGGGCGTTAGCTATTGCGGCACCTGCGACGCACCGTTCTTTAAGGGTAAGCAGGTTGTCGCCGTTGGTGGTGGCAATACGGCTGTCGAAGAGACTTTGCATCTGGCCAAATTCGCCGGTAAGGTGACAATGGTACACCGCCGAGACGAGTTCAGAGCCGCCAAAGTCCTGGTCGAGGAGCTCCTTGAAAAGGCCAATGGGCCTAATTCAAATCTGATTATCAAGTACAGCACCGTAGCAACCGCCATAGAGGGCCAAGGCAAAGTCCAGTCGATAAAGTTGAAAGATGTCAAAAGCGGTCGAGAAGAGGACTATCAATGCGATGGAGTATTTATATTTATTGGCATGGAACCTAACACTGGTTTTTTGAAGGGCTTTGTGGAGCTGACCGAGAAAGGGTTTATCAAGTGTGATTGCGCGTATCTTCGAACAAGCGTCCCCGGTGTCTTCGTGGCAGGCGATTGCAGAATCGGCGCGACCATGCAGCTTGTTACGGCCGTCGCTGACGGCGTTATCGCCGCTATGATGCTGAAAGAGTATTTCAGAGATCCCAACTGGTGGAGTGAGCCGGTCAGCGACATACTCCAGCCACATGGATGGTAAACACAGAAAGCGCCTTAGTTGATTGCACTACTCCAGCCGTAATATCTTACGTGGTCTTATTGGTCTGTCTGTCTTTTCGCGGGAGAGCAGCTTTTTACGGCAATAGACAAAATATTTGTGGAACGGAGTGGAATTGACTGTCCGAGTCGGTTATTATGGGAGCTTCAAAATCTACGGATGGTGCTGAGCTGGGGTTCCGGGTGGAATCTCGGTTGAAAGGACAGACTCATGGCTGGTAATGTAATAGAACTAACCGACGCTACTTTTGATGACGTGGTGCACGATTCTGACGTGCCCGTGCTGGTTGACTTCTGGGCACCTTGGTGCGGCCCCTGCAAGATGATGGCTCCTATTGTTGAGGAGATCGCAGCTGAATATGCGAGCAAGGCCAAAATCTGCAAGATTAATACCGATGAAGCTCGTGACAGTGCTGTAGAATTCGGCATCAATGCGATACCGACCACTATTCTATTCAAGGACGGCCAGGTTCAGAAGAAATGGGTTGGCTTAACCAGTAAGAAAGACCTCGCCGCTGCAATCGATGAACTGGGCTGATTGCACTCTGAACCTCTTTCTCTAAACTTGCCTCCGGCCGGAACCAAAGCGATGTCCGTGGGGGTCGCAGGGGGCTACTACGGTTAAAATCTAAGCCGAAAATGAACAATAGCAACCAACGTCAAATAGCTTACCACTGAAATGATTTACGAAGATCTTAACGGAAAGAAGGTTTTGGTTACCGGCTCCAGCAGCGGAATTGGTGCCGCAACCGCCGTAATATTCAGCGAACAAGGTTGCTATGTCGGAGTCCACTACTTCAGAACAAAATCCGGTGGAGACAGGATCCTTGAGCACGTCAAGAAGAACGCCGGCGGTGTCTTACTTTGCGCGGATATGCGGAACCCGAAGCAAGTCAGACAAATGGTTAAGAGCTTCGCCGAACGGGCTGGCGGCATCGATATTCTTGTCAACAACGCCGGCTCGCTGATTGAAAGGCAGCCCTTTGAGACTGCGACCCTGGAATATCACGAGGATGTGTACGCGACAAACGTCCGCAGTGTCTTTTTGGCGACTCAGTCAGCGCTGCCATATTTGAAGAAGAGCCGGGGAAATATTGTCAATATTGGTTCAGTGGCCGGGCACAATGGTGGAGGCGAGGGTTCCGGACTGTACGCCGCTGCAAAAGCTGCTGTCGCCACGGAGACTATGGCGATGGCAAAGGAGTTTGCTGGTTATGGCATCCGCGTCAACAGCGTCATTCCCGGCTTTATCGAGACACGCTTCCATCAGCGGTTCAGCGCCCCACAGCGAAGGAAAAAGGTAGCTGAGCAGACTCCGCTCGGCAGAAACGGTACCGCCGAGGACGTGGCAAAAGCAGTCTTGTTCTTGGCAAGCGACGCTGCCGCCTTTATTACTGGCGAATACATTGCTGTCAACGGCGGATTGTATATGAGAGCTTGAAGACATTCGTTTCAGTCCGGCAGTTAGAAAACCTACGCAAGATAGCTCAAGAAGGTGGGCAGGGCAACGTGTAATGGTAGAGATTCTACATAAGTCAATTAGCAGAAGGAATTTTATAAAAGGTGGTTTAGCTACTGTAGGTGCGTTGGCTGCGCTCGGCACAAGCGGTTGCCTTAGCACTTATAAGTGTGGCAGGGAGCCGACTCGGTGGGCATTTTTGGCTGATACGCATATACCAGAGGATACGAGCGATAGCTATCGAGGGTTTTATCCCCATCAGAATCTGCAGAAGGTTGTTTCTACGCTGCTCTGCGATTTGCCGGATGGTGTTGTCATTGCCGGCGATTTGGCACGGCTGGAAGGTAGGTTGAACGATTATGTCAATCTAAGAAGACTGTTACGGCCACTTGCTGAAAAAGTACCGGTTTTTATGGCACTTGGTAATCACGATGACAGAAGGAACTTCCTTCACGTTTTTGACGAATTGGCTGGAGAAAAACAGCCTGTAGCGGATAAACACGTAGTAGTTCTCGATAGGCCGTCTATTCGGCTGATAATCTTGGATTCTCTGTTGTACGTTAATAAAGCCCCGGGCCTGCTTGGCAAAACGCAAAGACAATGGTTGCACGAGTATCTTAAGGAGTGCGACGATACAGCGACGATTCTTTGTTTCCACCATACTCTTGGAGACGGTGACGGGGATCTGTTGGACGTGGCGCGTCTTTTCACTATCATCAGACCCATTCGGAAGGTCAAAGCTATTGTATATGGCCATTCTCACACGTATGGATTTTCGGAATTTGAAGGGATTCATCTGATCAACGTTCCGGCAACAGGGTACAATTTCAGCGATGGTGAACCTGTCGGCTGGGTAGAGGCACGGTTGACCGCAAGGGGCGGCGATTTTACATTGCATGCTATCGGCGGCAATATGCGGAAAGATGGAACTGTAAGACGCTTGATCTGGCGAAGTTGAAAACCCAAAGCTGCCCTTGCGGCTTAGGGGCCTTTTAATGCATATAATTCTTGCAGTCTGAAGCGTGATTTGTCGAGGTTGAAACGGGCCGCGAGATAGTGAAGTAATATAAGATGGAGTTTCGATGGGACTTTCTGCACGGATGCAAAAAAGACAATGGGTAGTCCATAGGTCAGACGACCGCTGTGCGCAACTTGCCAAGTCCTTGAAGGTTTCGCCCCTCTTGGCCCAGGTTTTGATCAATCGTTCAATAGTAGATGCACAGGCTGGAGCTGCCTTCTTGAGGCCCAAGCTGACCGAGCTCATCGGCCCTGAGCAAATGCCAGGGGCAGAGCCGGCGGTCCGCCGATTGAAGCGTGCTATCGAGAGCAGGGAAAAAATCACGATCTACGGTGACTATGACGTCGATGGTATTACCGGTGTCTCGATTCTCTGGCAGATTCTGAGACTGCTTGGAGCTGATGTTGACTACTATATTCCGCACCGTATCGACGAAGGCTACGGTCTGAACGCCGACGCTATACGGTCACTGGTGAAAGCCGGTAGCAAACTTGTTGTTACCGTTGACTGCGGTGTTAGCGCATTCAGCTCCGCTGAGCTTGCCGAACAACTGGGCCTTGATCTGATAATAACCGACCATCACCAACCGGAACTAAAGCTGCCCAAAGCCGCCGCCATTGTGCATCCTACTCTGGAAGAATCCTATCCCAACCAAGATTCGTCCGGCTCGATGGTCGCCTTTAAGCTGGCCTGGGCAGTCGCCAAGGAATTCAGCCCAAGCCGAAAACTCGAACCCAGATTACGCGAGTTTATGCTAAATGCAACGAGTCTGGCGGCATTAGGAACAGTCGCCGACATTGTGGACCTGAGAGGTGAGAATAGGGTTCTGACAAGCTATGGACTCAAAGCACTGCCACAGTGCAAGCTCACCGGCATGCAGGCATTGATTGACTCCGCTGGATTGACTGGAAAGGGGCTCGATACTCTTGACATCGGATTTCGGCTTGCGCCAATCCTCAATGCAGCGGGCCGAATGGGCCATGCACGATTGGCTGTGGAGCTTCTGACAAACGATAGCCAGAATCGCGCGATGCAAATAGCCGAATACCTGAAAGAGCAAAATAGCCAGCGGCAGCAGTGCGAGCGAAAGATATACAGGGAAACTTGCGAAATGATAATTGAGCGGGGTCTGAACCATCCCGACCGAAAGAGCATAGTGCTTGCAAGCGAAAACTGGCACGGCGGCGTATTGGGCATTGTGGCCTCGAGAATAGTGGAGACATTCTATCGTCCCACAATTATGATCAGCGTTCCTGAGGCGACCGGACCTGCACAAGGTTCCGGCCGGTCAATTGCTGGCTTCTGTTTACTCGATGCTATCAGAGCCTGCTCCCAGCATCTAATCAAGTTTGGCGGCCACAAAATGGCAGCCGGTGTCACGATCGAAGCCGAAAGAATAGACCAGTTCTCAGCCGACTTCGAAGCCTATGCAAGGCAAAATCTAAGTGAGGATGACGTAGTCGCCAAGCTTCATATCGACGCTGTCGCTCCATTGAGCGAATTTCACCGAGATGCCGTCAGCCAGTTGCAAATGCTCAGCCCTTTTGGCCCCGGTAATCCTCAGCCGGTTTTCGCAACAAAAGGCGTCCGTCTTGCCTCCGCGCCCAGAAAGGTCGGCGCAAGGAACGACCATTTGCAGCTCGCAATAACCGATAACACAAGCTCGGTCCGTTGTATCGGCTTTGGAATGGGCAGGCTCGAGAAAAAGCTGCTTGAGCACGATTTCTTCAACGTTGCCTATCAGGCCCAGATCAACACCTATAACGGCAACAGCAACGTCGAGTTCGTCCTGGCCGATATCCAGTTCGAGTAGGACACAAGACTCAATGCATAACCTTGAACTCTTGGGTCTATTCCGTGCCGACTATAACCTTGTCAATCTTGAACTGACCCAAGGTGGTGACTAAATTGAAGAAGTCTTCAGGATTGCCGTTGCCGACTGCCAAAGCAATATGCCCGGGGCCGTAGCCACCGCGTCCCGTGCCCTTAAACGCCGCATCCAGACCTACCCATTTACCCGGTTGCCGCGAAGCGCGGTCGCCTCCAACGTACGCTTGCACCCAGGCGTGGGCACCAAAGCAGTCTCGCCGATCCGCAAAGCTCTGGACATATGCGATCCCCGTAACTATCTGGGCGGGAATTCCAACAGCCCGGCACATCGCCGCCGCAAGCACCGCGTGCTCGCTGCAGTCGCCCTGCCTGCTCACCGCCACCTCCGTCGCCGATGCGTAACCGACTGACAGGTTCTTATTGTCGATGTACTCAGCCACAAATCCTTCGATTCTGCTGACCGCCTCATCCGCATCCTTGGTCTTACCGATGGCACGACGGGCAAGCTCAATTATCTCCTTGTGATCACTCTGCAAAAACCTGTTCGGCGTCATCGCCTCCAGGATAATCTCATCCTTGCCTCTATACGGAAACCGTGCCCCTGCAGGAGTTGCGACAGGCTCGACAACCACTATCACCCTACCGTCTTTGAGCTTTCGCACCCTTTGATTGTCGGTGCTCGGTATCGCTAAGCCCTCTGTTCCACTGGCCGGACTGAGCAGATAGCTAATCGACTTGGCTGAGCGGACATCACCCAAAGGCACCGGGCTGGCCAAAAACAGCTTATCGATTATTTCGAACACTTCATTCTTGCTGAGTGCAAACGGCTCGGCACACGCGACCATCTCAAGTTGCATCCCCGCTATGGGCACGAGGCTCTTCTGAACTCGAAGGTCTTCGTCCACATAGCTGGTGCTGACAATTTCGCCAGCCCCCGGCATAGTGTAGACAGTTGTAAGCTCTGTCAGAGGCACAACACGTCCAAGCAGGTCGACGTTTCGTCTTGGCCCGACACGTATTTGCGTGTCAAGTGCCTGCAAGACCCCTGGACTGAATAGCTTGGCATTATAGCTCGCACCCTCTCTCAACCCTTTTCTTAGTGTTAGCAGGCGCATGCCTTCAGCCATCAATGCGCCGCGAGGCCATTGGAGCGTGCTCTTCTGCTCCGTTCCCATCGATGTGGTCGTCAAAGTCACAATTCCCTGCTTGTTCACCGTACCGGCTATTTTCATCGGTAGGCCACTGAGCTCCTGCACAACCTCAAAACCAAGGGGCCCGCCATCAGTCGTCTCGACGCAGGTCTCTGTCATGTCGACAGTCACCGGAATGTTGCCTCGGCTTATCGTTATGCTGACTTTTTCAGTAGTGGTCACTTTCCCTTCGGTTCTGACCCGGCTTTGTATGGCGTGGCCAACTTTCTTGCCTTCCATAAAAACTGCAAAGTATTCCGTGTCGGTTTCCCCACTGCGGGATTCATTCGCTGATGCAGCTCCCTGCAAACAGACTGCCGCCAGCACTAAGCAAAGACCAATCGTGTATCGAACTCTCATAATCTAATTCCTTTCAAAATATAGCCTCCGTGTTTCACAAACCATCTTGGGCGATTTGCCCCATACCTACTGCCACCACATCTTTCGGGGCATTTTCGATCATTTGCCATTATAAACACAAAGCCCTCATTTTCCATCATAATAATTATTGGGCCATAGCCTCGTGTGTCTGTCTGGTCGCTACAAATGGTGAAGCGTCCAACCCTCCACCTACAGATTCGTTGGAGCACTGCGGTTGCATTATCTGGTTCTTTGGCATAAAATGGCCCAAGTACGATGCACCTAATACGCGGTACGAAGTTATGACCGTCAGCGAACTATTAGCGTTGGTCTCTTCGAGAGACGCTCCGGATATTTGTGTTGATTCACGCCTTGTCAAGAAGGGCGATATCTTTGTCGCTGTTAGGGGGACGGTTCATGATGGCCACAACTTCATTGCCCAGGCTCTGGCCAATGGCGCCAAATACATAGTCTGCCAGCGGTCCAATACTCGATGTCAAACCACAAACGGCGAATCGCGAGCTATGAGCCACGAGCTCATAATTGTCGACGATTCAGCCGAGGCAGCGGCACTCCTTGCACAGGCAAGCATGGGCAATCCAGCTTTGCAACTTACCAACCTGGCCGTTACAGGTACAAACGGCAAAACTACCGTTGCATATCTGGTCCGCTCAGTGATTCAAAAGGCCGGTGAAAAATGCGGCCTTATCGGCACAATTGTCTATGATACCGGCTCGGAGACCTCCCAGGCAGTTCTAACAACGCCCGATTGCCTCAGCATTGCCAAGACACAGCGGCAAATGGTCGAGGCCGGCTCAAAATATATGGTCATTGAAGCAAGTAGCCATGCCCTCTCCCAGAACCGCCTGGCCGGGATTGACTTTAGAGCAGCCGCCTTCACCAATCTTGCCGGTGACCATCTGGACTACCATAAAACCAAAGAAGATTACCTTGCTGCCAAAAGCAAACTTTTTTCTGCTCTTTCGCTTGCTGCTACCGCGGTATTGAACAGACAATCGCCGGAAGCCAAACGAATCGCCAGCCAAACCAAAGCTGAGGTTTTCTGGTATGCTATTGGTGAGCCGGCGGACATCACTGCTCACATCGAATCAATGGATACGAGTGGAGCTGTTTTTACTCTGGAGTACGCTGGCAAGAAACAGCGGGTGGCAAGCCCTCTGTTGGGTGATTATAACGTCAGCAACCATCTGGCAGCCACCGGCCTGTGCCTCGCCGCCGGCTTCGATTTGGAAACGATAGCAGCCGGACTCTCAGCTTTACGTGCAATACCCGGCCGATTGGAACAGCTCCGGGGCGATGGCTTCTCTGTGATTATCGATTACGCCCATACGGATGATGCCTTGAAGAATGTGCTTGCCACGTTGAAACCTTTGTGTAAAGGCAAGCTGATGGTCGTTTTCGGCTGCGGCGGCGATAGAGACAAGACAAAACGCCCGCGTATGGCCCGAGTCGCCGAACAGTTCGCCGACTTTGCCATTGTGACCAGCGACAATCCTCGAACGGAACGACCAGAAGAAATAATTAGCGAAATAGTAGCTGGTTTTGAACATGGCCCCGCAATTCCGCATGCACAATTACGAGATACGAGCGACGAGCAACGAGCGACGAGAATAGTCGAGCCGGACAGAAGAAAGGCCATTGAATTGGCTATAGATATAGCACGCAAGGACGACATTGTACTCATCGCCGGCAAAGGCCACGAGACATATCAGATTATCGGAAACAAGAAACTCGATTTCAGCGACAAGGCAGTCGCCCAGGAATCCCTTAGGAAACGAGTCCTAAATACACAGTCAGACGTTGCTTAGAGTCCCGCATAAATCTTCCTGCGTCGATACGACCTGCTTATACGTTGAAATACATCCAGGGGGCGACTCGGCAAGTTTAGAAAGGCGCCTGCGACGACCACATATTACCCGAGCAGCTTTTCGCCGGAGGTCCTCGGCTCCTACTCCCAAGTACTCGAGCGCATGCTTCCCAGCGGACAGCCCCATGCTGACGGGACGACTAACAAACGGGGTTAGTACAAGCTCAAGAACTAGAGCTGCTGGTTTAGCCACAAACTTCTCGAATGCATGTGGCTCGACGTAGATGCCGACCGTTTGTGCAGCCTTTACTGCTGCTTCCTTTGCTAAGTCAGGTTCTTCTCTTGGCCTGAGGTCAAATCCAACAGGCCACCGGCCGGGCCGGTTCGCGTGCCGAATCTTTTTGATGTTAGTCGCCCAACGTGATAAACGAGCTCCGACAACTTTCTCACACAGAGTATCGCGTAGGATAAGGTTCGTCAAATAGTTCTCAACGCTTGTCTGGTCAAATAAAAAGTGCTCTCCCTCTGTGGTTGGCAAGAAAGCCGTTCGTAACGGATGCGGGGCAATTTGCTCCCGCCGATATGTTGCCACAAGCTTGTGATAAAGACCTCTCAGTAACGCTCCGAGAAGAAAGCAGTTGTATGTAACACTAAAAAGGTCTGTATCAGGTCTCCGTTTTTGCTAAATTCTTGACTGTCTCCGGCTTGCTCGTTTCCTTGTGTGCTGTGCGGACTTCTCTGACGGTCACATCCAATATTCGCGCCAATTGAGGAATAAGCGCTTCGTCAACAAGGCTCCCGAAGTTCTCAGCATGCTCTTCCCACGCAGAGCGGATGCCCCAATCCATCCAATTTTGAGTCTCGGACCTTTGTCGGAGGTCATTAAACCGCCTTCTGAGATTTTCACACTCTGCGTCTATCTCATGTTGCGTTTGCTGGAGCACCTTCTTTTGCACCGCATCACTGAGAGCGGGTCGCGACATAATACCTGATCTAAGCAGATTTCTTGTGATATCGCCAATTGGACCTCTCGACCAGATTTTACTTCGGGCCCTTTCGGCAGTGCCAGGTGCAAGTCCCATATTCTCTGTAAACATCAAAAGAGAAGTGACGAGTCTTGGAACCGTCCAACCACAGGGAGAGCTTTCCTTCTTGGGGCCCACCTCGTACGCCTGGACAACCTGGGTGATAGAAGCAGAGTCGATCCAACCAGATGTAGTTGTGGTTTTTGAAGCTTTCTTGCTCGACATCAATTCTCTCGTTTTTTAATCGGGCATCTATTTATATAGTAACCTCAAGCTGCAAAATTTCGTGACTTATCCAGGCTTAGCCAGCCACTTCCAAATAGGTTGAGAAGCTCCGGGGTTCTGGGAGCTCCAGACCTTCCTTGTGCATTCCATCCACGTGAAAAGCGATGGCTTCGCTCATGTTTTTCTCCGCTTCTTCCCTTGTGCCGCCGGTGGCTACACAGCCGGGAAGGTCGGGAGAAAAGGCCGAATAACCAGTTTTTGTTTGTTCAATTATGACCAGATATTTCATTTTAGATCCGCCTGCTTAAGCACACTATTCAGGGTCCCAGGAGCCAGCTCAGCGCTAGGTTTTCCTGCGATGGTAACAAGGCCCTTCTTAGTTTTGTGTTTGAATTGACGGTGGCTGCCTTTGGTTCTAACCACAAACCATCCGTCTCTTTCAAGCATTTTGACAACCTCTCTTACCTTCACTTACGAAATTATAGTATAATTTCCCAATGTCAGCAAGTATTTGCTCTACGGCCGTCATTAATTCGGTTGTTCAGAGAGGAAAATGAGAGAATTCTCAATCTCGGCACTGGCAAGAGTGATAGGAGCACTTATCCGAGAAGGTTCGGGCCGTGAATCACAAGCTGCCAGTCACATCTCTTGTTTCACCGGCGTTAGTATTGACTCTCGCACTACCCAGGCCGGTGATTGTTTCTTTGCCATCCCAGGTGAGAGCTTCGACGGCCACGATTACATAGCCGACGCTTTTGCCAAACGGGCTATTTGCGCTGTGGTCAAGAGAGAATTCGATGACTCTAAGTTTGCCGACAACGTCATACTCAAGGTCGATGATACCATAAGAGCACTTGGGGACTTCGCCAGAGAATACCGCCGACAGGGCGGCTTCAAGGTAGTCGCAATAACCGGCTCGGTAGGCAAAACGACGACGAGGCAGATTGCTCACCAAGTCCTAAGCCAGCACTTCCGCGTAGTTCAGGCACCGAAGAATTTTAATAACAATATAGGACTGCCTCTAACGCTGCTGTGTGCCGACCCGGAGGACCAGATCGTTATCGCCGAGCTCGGCAGCAATCATCCCGGCGAGATAGCTTACTTGACCCGTATCGCCCAGCCGGACATCGCCGTCATAACTAATGTCTATCCCACACACCTGGAAGGGCTTGGCGATTTGCAGACCATAATAGATGAGAAACTCTCCATATCAGAGGGGCTGCGGCCCGGCGGTGTTTTGATAATTAACGCTGAATTTGACCGGTTGGCTGCTGCCTGTCGTCGCAAAGGCGTCAAGTTCTACACTTTTGGCAGATCTGCGGGCTCTGATTACCGCGCTGCGAACACACTTTATGATGGCTTCAATAGCAGTTTCACGATCGACGGTACTCCGGCCCTCTTACCATTGCCGGGGCCCGGCAACGTCGAAAATGCCCTTGCCGCCTGGGCTATTTGTAGCCAATTCGGCTTGGCTGTTGACGACTTTGCTCGTGAGTTGGAGACACTGTCGAGCGTTACCATGCGGGCTGAACCCCTGCAAATCGGGACGCTAACCGTATTGAACGACTGTTACAATGCGAACCCGGCCTCGATGAAAAATGCGCTGGATATATTGACGAGGTTCCGGGCAGGCTCCGACTCGGCCCAGAGACGACGATTGGTTTTTATTTGTGGTGATATGGCTGAACTGGGAGAGCAAGCAGAAGCCTTGCACAGCGAGTTAGGTGCCTGCATTGCACAGGCAAAGGTGCAGGTGTTGGTGGCTGTCGGTAAACTTGCCAAAATCGCCGCGGAGGCCGCGAAAACAACTGCCCAGTACGATCTGCAGGCAGAATGTTTTGAGGATACCGCCTCAGCTTGTGATAATCTGCAAGAATTCATAGAAGATTACGATATAATATTGGTCAAAGGTTCGCGAGTAGCCAAGCTGGAGATCGTAATTGAAAAGCTAAAAGAGCTTTTCTCGTGAATCGAGATTCGTTGATCGAACCGTGAATCACTTATAGCGAGCTAACACGAGATGATATATCATTTGTTATGGTATTTGCGAGAAGCTTTCACTGAGGGGCTGCTGCACTTTTACGCTTACCAGAACGTGATTTTTCGCTCGGTAATGGGGTTGTTGACCAGTTTCCTGATTGCTGTTCTGATTGGTCCGAAGATTATTCGCTGGCTGATGCGCAAAAAGATCGGTGACCGCCCCGAGTTTCATCACGCTACTCTAAACGAGTTGACCAAGGAAAAAGCCAATACACCGACCATGGGTGGCCTGATTATCATCCTTGCAGTTCTCGCAACCACTTTACTGTGGGCGAGATTGACCAACCCCTTTATACAAAAGGCGATCTTCTTACTAATATGGTTTAGTGTTCTGGGTAGCGTTGACGATTGGTTGAAGCTCACTGTGGACTCCCGGCGCCGGGGCAGGGACGGGCTACAGCCCTCCGAAAAGCTCATTTTCCAAATAGGTGGAGCCGTGCTAATCGCATCGTACTTATACCGCGACTTTGCCAATCTCGATGATGCTAAACTGTTCTGGCTTTGGCTACCGTTCTGCAAACATCCACTCCATCTGCCCTTAGCCAACTGGATGTTCATACTAATAGCGATTCTTTATATATCGGCCACCAGCAATGCCGTTAACCTGGCAGATGGTATGGATGGATTAGCCGCCGGCTGTGTCGGAATGGTCAGTCTGGTCCTGGTGGTGCTCTGCTACGTCGCCTCGGAGACGATGTCACGAGTGACTACTGTGACCTGGGCAAGTTATCTTCTGCTGCCGCCTATACCTCAAGCCGGCGAGCTGAGTATCTTTTATTCGGCAATCTTGGGAGCCGTGCTCGGATTCTTATGGTACAACTGCCATCCCGCTCAGGTATTTATGGGCGACGTCGGCTCACTTCCATTGGGCGCTGCAATGGGCTATGGCGCACTGGTGACGAGAAACGAAATCCTGCTGTTGATCATCGGCGGCGTATTCGTGATTGAGTTGCTCAGCGTGGTATTGCAGGTCACATACTTCAAATACACTGGTGGAAAGCGACTCTTCAGGTGTGCGCCGCTGCATCATCATTTTCATTTAGCCGGCTGGAGCGAACCGCAAGTCGTCGTTCGCTTTTGGCTCTTAGCCGCCGCCTTCGCCGCTATCGCTCTGGCCACGCTCAAAATCCGGTGACTTGGCATCTCGAACTTGGCGCTCTTGCTTCTCACAAATCGTAGTATTCTTCCGTGTGGATTTGGACGTTTCTCCTGTAGCGTTGAGATTCATCACTATCGAGTTTGTCTAATTTCCTCTGAGCCAGGAAGATTTTGAGAGCTGTGATCCCACACACTACGCCTGCAATGAAGAACACCACAGCGGCAAGAAACGCAAAAATCTCGGGTAGCGCCAGAACAATCACTCCAAAACCGATTAGCAGCAGCCCTACGATAAACATCCCTGCAGCAACACCTCGAGACGCTTGAGAAAGCACAGTCGTCCAGAAACGAAGGCTCATGTTTGTATCCCATACTATGTGCCCCGCGACCCATATATCGAACGAGCATGAGTCGCGGGGCATCCGCCTACGGGCGGACCGAATTAGTACATTCCGCCTCCCGGAGGTGTTGGAGGCGCCTCTTTCTTTTCGGGAATCTCGCTGACTATCGCATCGGTCGTAAGCAGCAGCGAGGCAATTGAGGCCCCATTCTGCAAGGCAATTCTCTCGACCTTTGTTGGCACAATCACGCCGAACTTGATCATATCTCCATATTGCTTCCGCAGTGCGTCATAGCCGAAGTTTTTGTCCTTACTCTCTATGACTTTCTGCGCCACGATCGAGCCATCCAGCCCAGCATTCTCAGCGATTTGCTTGATCGGTGCTAAAATTGCTCTTCGGACAATATCTATGCCAATTTTCTCATCGCCAGTTGCTTTGGCTTTACCCAGCGCGGCTGAGGTTCTGAGCATCGGTACGCCGCCTCCGGGCAGGATACCTTCTTCCACCGCCGCCCGGCACGCATGCAACGCATCTTCCACGCGGGCTTTCTTCTCCTTCATTTCTGATTCAGTTGCTGCTCCAACATTGATCTGGGCCACACCGCCTGCCAACTTTGCCAATCGTTCCTGTAGCTTTTCGATATCGTAATCGCTGGTGGAGTTATCGATCTCAGTCTTGATCTGCTCGATTCTCCCTGTGATCGCTTCTGTGCTGCCAGCCCCTTCAATAATCGTTGTGGTGTCTTTGTCGATAGTAACTTGTTTGGCTCTGCCAAGCTGCCTGAGTTCGATATTCTCCAACTCCAGCCCCAGGTCCTCAAAGATAGGCTCAGCGCCTGTCAGCACAGCGATGTCACTGAGCAGGGCCTTTCGTCTGTCGCCGAAGCCGGGTGCTTTTACAGCCGCACATTGCAGAACGCCGCGCAGCTTATTGACTACCAGTGTAGCCAAAGCTTCACCTTCCATGTCTTCGGCAATAACCAGCAATGGTTTTCCCTGCTTGGCTATTTTCTCAAGCAGTGGAACGAGCGACTTCACTGAGCTTATCTTCTTTTCGTGCACCAGAATGTAAGGCTTCTCCAGCACAGCCGTCATATTCTCGAGGTTGTTGATAAAATGCGGGCTAAGATACCCCTTGTCGAACTGCATGCCTTCAACCAGTTCGACCGTTGTTTCCAGTGATTGGCCCTCTTCGACGGTGATCACGCCGTCCTTGCCGACTTTGTTCATAGCCTCGGCCAACTTCTTTCCGATTTCGACATCCTGGTTTGCTGAGCACGTTGCGACCTGTTCGATTTGCTTGCTTGACTCAACAGGTATGCTCATCTTGTGCAGCTCATTGACGATTGCCTCGACGGCCAAGTCGATGCCACGTTTTACCTGCATGGCGTTGGCTCCGGCCGTGATATTCTTGAGGCCTTCGTCAAAGATACTCTCCGCCAAGATTGTTGCTGTGGTTGTCCCATCGCCGGCCACGCTTGATGTCTTTGAAGCTACTTCCTTCACCATCTGTGCGCCCATATTCTCGTAGGAATCCTCCAGTTCAATCTCCTTAGCTACCGTGACGCCGTCTTTGGTGACGGTGGGCGAACCGAACGATTTTTCCAGAACGACGTTTCTACCACAGGGTCCAAGCGTGATCTTTACCGCATTTGTAAGTTTCTTGACACCTTCTCGAATAGAACCACGCGCTTCAGTGCCAAAAGCTATCTTTTTAGCTGCCATATTTTTCTTTCTCCTTTTCGATTTGTAGTTCGATAATCAGTTGTCCTCTCCTATTTTTCGATTACCGCCATAATATCCGACTCGTCCATAATTAGATACTCTTTGCCATCTATCTTCACTTCTGTCCCGGCGTAGCTCGTAAACAGTACCATGTCACCTTTTTTCACCTGCATCTTTTTGCGTGTCCCGTCGTCAAGGACCTTCCCCTCTCCAACGTTCACAATTTTTCCTCTTTGTGGTTTCTCTTTCGCGGTGTCTGGGAGGACTATCCCGCCGGCTGTTTTGTTTTCTGCCTCGACACGCTGAACAAGCACCTTGTCTGCCAATGGTCGAATCTTCATTTTGTCTTTACTCCTTTCAAGAAACTATACACTTATTCCTTTCCTCGTCTATTCGTGCAAACTACCAAGGCTTCCAAATACAGAATCACTCTTCTGAGATTTCCCGTGGCTATTTTGCAAAGATGTAGCTATTATACTTTTTTATGAATAATCTGTGCAGTTGTTCCCGCAAGATACCCATATCAACCGGCTTGTCGATCACACTGAAAACGTTGAGTCGTAGCGCCTTGCCCAGCAGAGATTCACCTACTGCTCTTGTCAGTAGGATGCACGGAAGTCGTGGATGTTCCATTCGAATAATCCTTATAGTCGCCAGGCCATGTGATTTCTCCGAGTCCATATCCACGATTGCGGTGTGGATCCGTCTTCGCCCAATGATGTGGATCAGCTCGTCTGCGTCGGAAGCAACCAGTAGATTGACACCTCTTGGGCGAAGTATGTTCCGTACAGCCTCCGGCCAGGCCCAGTCGGCCCCGCTGGCTAAGAGATTAATTTCTTCGTGTTTTGACAAGTTCGAAACCATAATTGCACACCTTCATTCCAACACGTGCAAATATCGTGCCAACTGCCTCAAGACAGGCTATCCTATCGTAAATGTTTATTATGAATGCGGTTACATCGGCAAGGCTTGTCCCGATCAATCTGGCAAAATTGCAGTTTGACGTCCTTGCCCTGCCAGCCTGGCAGAATTAGTGCCCCGGCCGTCCCAGGAGAATCTTTTTTATCTAAATCGAGTGCGGCTGCTCTTCAATAATCTGGGGCAGTCGCTCTGGCCAGAGCGGCTTCGAGTTGCTGACGTGCCCTGGACAAGGTCGGGTCCAATTCAAGAGCGGTTTGAAATTCGCTGATAGCCTCATCTATCTGGTCCTGCTGAACAAGCAGAACGCCCATGTTACAATGCATTTCGGCGTCATTGGGGACGATACGCAGGACCTTGCGAAACTGCTCTATTGCCTTATCAATTTCGTTTCGATTGGCAAAGATCTTTCCCAGGTTGTAGTAGGCCGGCCCAAAATCCGGATTCGACTTAATTGCCTTTTTGAAATGTTCTATCGCCTCATCATATTTTTCCTGCCGGACCAAAGCCAATCCGAGCCCGTGGTGGGCATCAGTGTCATCCGGATTGAGTTGCAGAGCTTCCTGGTAGTGCAGAGCCGCTTCATCAATTTGGCCCAGTTGGTACAACGTGTTAGCGAGGTTGTAATATGTCTCAGCGAAGCCCGGTTTCAAACTCAAGGCCCTTTTGAAGTGCGCAACGGCTGGACCATATCTTTGCTGCTGAACAAGGGCGTTACCAAGATTGTTGAGCACTTCAACGGAATCGGGCTCGATTTCCAGACATAGGGCGTAGTGCTTGATAGCCTCCTCGATGTCCCCCTTTTTGGCCAATGCCAGAGCAAAATTGTTATGCACCTCCGCATCAACCGTTCCAAGCTCGATAACCTTCCTGTAGTGACTTATGGCCTCGTCGAGCCGTCCCTTTTTGGCAAGAGCATTGGCCAGATGAAATCGTGCCTTCAAATGCTCTTTCTCCAGCCGCAGCACCGTATAATATTCTTCGATGGCCTCATCGTGCCTTCCTTGCTGCCCGAGCGCTATGCCGAGATTATGGTGGGCAGATGCAAAGTGGCTATGGATTCGAATTGCTTCTCTGTATTGTTGAATCGCTTGATCAGTTTTTTGCTCTCGGAGAAAGACATTGCCGAGGTTAAGATGTGCTATAGGGTTGTTAAACGTCACATCAAGAGCTCGGGTGAAAAGTGTAAAACTGTTATGCCAGTATCTGGCCTGCAGCCATGTGCAAACCGTCAAAGCCGAAAGGCAGACACCTGCGGCAACGGCTATCATAGACGCTGGCAGACGCCACTTGGCTGCGAGGTCACTAACGCCCCAGGCGGCGATGATACCAAGGCCAATCAGCGGTACATAGGCCCAGCGGTCAGCCAGAGCTGGCCACAGGCCCGCCTGAACTAATCCAATAACTGGTATTAACGTGCCAAGGAACCATAGCCATCCCACTCCAAGATAAGGTCTGTTCGCAAACACCAAAATCAACGCAACAGATGCGCAGATGAGTAACAACAGAGCCCCCAAGGCCTGCCACATTGCCACTTCCTGCGGGTATGGATAATACACGGCCAGCTTCCGAGGCAAAACGATCTTTCCAATGTAGGCCACGTACGAGACCACAGCGTTTGTAAGACGCAGCTTCATTGGCACCAGCTCTGTTGAAAGCGTAATGCCCAGCCGCCTGACTGATAAATAAGAAAAATAACTTGAGATACCTGAAAGAGCAAAAAACGGTATCTTCTCCCACAGCAATCGAAAAATAGACGACGCTCGTTCGTCGAACCTTACGGCTTCGCCAGCCTCTGGATCTCCATCACGAGAAAAGCTTGCAGTCCGCATGCGTCCGAGCGGCCAATAATCCAGCAAAAGCATCACAAACGGCAAAGTCACCAGCATAGGCTTGGCCAGAAGGCCAAGTGCAAAGAGTAGAAGCGTAGCCAAATACCGTATGATCCCTCCTCGCTGGGCGTAACTTGCGTATGCCCACATCGTCAATAACCAAAACAGCGTGCTCAGAAGATTCTTACGTTCCGCCACCCAAGCCACCGAATCTACATTGATAGGATGCAGTGCAAACAGCGCGGCGATAAAGGCGCTCGGCCATACTGCACCGGTCATGCGCCTAAAGACCAGAAAAAGCAGCAGACTATTTACTATGTGAATAATAAGACTGGTCAGATGATGCATGCCAGGGCGTAGCCCGTATAGCTGGCAGTCCAGCATGTGAGACAACCATGTTAGAGGATGCCAGTAGGCGACTGTCCCCACGGCAAAGGCCCATCTGATATTGTCACCGCTGAATCCTGTCCTGACATGCTGGTTTTCGGTGACATAAATTGTGTCATCGAAATTGATGAAGTCGCTGGAGAGCACCTGCCAATAAGCTGCCAGGGTAGCAGCTGCCAAAAAAATGCAAATGAAAATCACTTTGTGCTCACTGAATACCTTGCTCATAAAGACCAGTCTAATAGCCGAAGCCGCATTTGTCCTGATGTTTTTGCCGCTCCTTTTCTCTGTTCAGAGTGTTTTTACTAAGACCCGAATGAGACACCCTCTCAGCGGTCAACATCCACTGCTGTTTTTCCTGCATGGTGGCTAATACTGTGCCTAATAACAAAACCTTTGTCTCGATATCCTCGCTTGCACAAGGATTTGTAGAATCACGCTCGTTGTGCGTTTCATTTTGGCTGCAGCCATACTGTGACATCACCGCTTCTGTAGGCTGGCCTGAGAAGTCGTCAGATGTGATAGCGCCCGGCAAAATGCGAAGCCGTGCTCGGCATTTACGTTCCAAAGGTGGGCTTATTTTATCAGCTTTATGATCTCATCAAGATCATTTGGTGCCTCAACGGGCGGATTGCTGAATTGGCTTCGTTTTTCTTTGTGGTAGTTGACCGTTAGATTTGGGTCTTTTAGAGGATGGCCTGTTAGGACGCATGCAACCCGCTCGTCGGCTCCAACAATGCCTTCAGCCCTGAGGTGCTTCAAGCCCGCTATTGTAGCGGCTGAAGCCGGCTCACATCCCAATCCGTATTTGCCAATAATTGCCTTTGCATCACAAATCTCTTCGTCTGTCACCGCACGGACAACGCCGTCACATATATCAACTGCTCGCAGACATTTTTTCAGATTAACCGGACGGGAAATTTCTATCGCCGAAGCACACGTGTGTGGCGAAAAGTTGCGAGCTGTCAAGGCCGCGTAATAGTCATCAATTACTGCCTGCTCGACGTGCCCATCATTCCAGAGCAGTTTCTTGTTGTTAACTAAGTCGGTCAGGGTGTCAGCACCGGTGGCATTTATGATAGCCATTCTCGGTATTCGCTCAATCAACCCAATTGCCTTTAGCTCGCAAAAAGCCTTGCCAAATGCGCTGGAATTGCCTAAGTTTCCGCCGGGCACGATTATCCAGTCCGGCACTTCCCAGCCCAGCCCTTCGAGGATTCGATACATTATGGTCTTTTGGCCTTCGAGCCGGAACGGGTTTAGTGAGTTCAGAAGGTACAACCCCAGCCTCGTGCACACATCCTGAACCTGACGCATACAATCGTCGAAGTCCCCCAGTATCTGAATAGTCTGCGCGCCGTACTCTATTCCCTGACTGAGTTTGCCAAATGCAATTCGGCCGGAGCCGACAAAGACGGTACATTTTACCCCGCGACTATGTGCATAAAGAGCAACCGATGCGGAAGTGTTACCGGTCGATGCGCAAGCGCAGGATTTTGCCCCGACCATTTCCGCATGGCTGAATGCGGCGGCCATGCCGTTATCCTTGAATGAGCCGGATGGATTCAGCCCTTCATATTGCAGATACAAGCAGCCTCCGCCGCTGGTGGACATATCAACATATTTGGCTACCGAGTCATTGCGCTGCAGAATTGTCTGGCCTTCGCCTATGGTTACTTTGTATTTGTCCTCACAAAAATTCAGCAGCTCGCGGAAACGCCATACGCCGGAAAAATCCAGCGGTTTGTCTCTGTCTGCCCAACGTTTGGCGAAGCGGCTCAATTTGTCTGGCACTTCAATCCTGTCCCAGTTATATTGTGTATCCAGCAGCTCACCGCAGGCCGGGCACTTAAACAGTACCTGGCTGCAATCGAACTCGCGCCCGCAATCGGGGTGGATGCACTTCTGAAAAGCTGTATCAGTGTGCTTTGATAATGGCATTTTCAAGCATCTCACAGATTTAGAATTCTTACCCATATCACTAATTCGGCTCAAACACCGCTGCTCTTAACTGTTGTTGATGAGGAATTATAAACTAAGCCCTTTGCTATTGATACTGAAATTGGGTATTCGTACTGTTTTTGCTGCCAGAAGCACGTAAGATAAAAAATATATATTTTTTGCGCCTCATCTCAGCATGAAACCAGACAATATAACGGACGTCCATTCAGCAATGTAGATTTGGAGGTTAACCTTCGAAAGGTGCCCGACAGGTTGCAGACAAGATTGCTTGAAGCAGCTATGGACGGTGACGTCGACAGCTTTGGCAAATTGTGCCAGCGGTATTACGCTGCCATAGTTGCAATCGCGTACTCGGTCTTGGGCGATCACCAACTGGCCGAAGACGCTGCCCAGGAAAGCTTTGCGCGGGCACTGCTAAAGCTAAGAAGCCTGAGAAATAGAGCGAAGTTCGCCACGTGGCTCGCAGCCATTTGCAGGAACGTCGCCAAGGATATGGTCGCGACCAAAGCCAGGCAAATCAGCAGCGAAGATATTTCCAAAGTGGCGGCCAGAAGCGGTTCTGATGATAGCGTGCGGGCGGTTCTGCAGGCTGTTGAACAACTGCCGGCGCCCGCGAAAGAGCTGGTAATCCTGCGGTATTACGATGGCCTATCGTATGAAGAGATCTCCTGCGTATTGGGAATCTCAAAGGCAACGATAAACGGCAGACTGACAAGGGCAAAAAGGAAAATGGCGAAGTACCTGAAGCGCAATGGCTTTCTGGAGAACCAATTATGAAGGCTGGTAAGAATAGCAAAGATTTAGACGAACTTATCTCTCGTGCTATCAGCCGGGAAAGGCCAAAGTTCGATTTCAATAAGTGGGAACAAACGCATCAAGAAGAAATAGAAATTTTCAATTCACAGACAACCCGCGGCAAGGCTTTTCGTTCTGCCGAGCCGTCGAATATATGGAGAATTATCATGAACAGCAAAATAGCAAAGCTCGCCGCAGCTGCGGTGGTGATCTTAGCAGTTGTAGTTAGCGTGACTCTCATAGACAGATCCGCAACGCCGGCCTATGCCATAGAGCAAACAATCGAAGCCATGCGCTCTGTCAGCTCAGTCCGCGCATATATCAGTGACGGAGAAGTCTTGTTCAAGATAAATCCTGAGACGGGACAGGAAGAATGTTATCGTGTGGAGGAGGGGAATGTTTTGACTGTCGCAACTCCCGAAAAAACCTATCGCTACGACAAAGATAAAAACGTTGTGAGAATTTCAGACGAATATGTTATTGGGGTTGAAGTACGGTTTTCCAGATTTATTGAGGATATGGCGGACTGGGTTAAAGAGCACAATGGCAAGATGGATCATCAACTTGAATTTGACCAGGAGCTTCAGAAGGAAGTCATCAAGGTTTATGTACATATTCCGGCTCAAGGAAATTCCGGAGGGCAGGAATCTACTATCAATGTTGATCCAAAGACGAAATTGCCAATTAGTTTCGGTACAATTCGCCTTGAATACAATGTGCCGATACCGCCAGGATCATTTGATTTTGAAATACCCGAAGGCGCAGAAGTTGTCTACGAATAATAGATTTGTTACAATTATATAGGGATGTGTTTCGTCAGACGGTGCAATTGACTTAATCGTAGAAACTACGTACAAAACTCTTTCGCCGGGTTTAATAATGGAGCCCGGCTTTTTTTGTGCACTTGTGCCGGATTCTCCGTAAGAAAGTAGGTGCGCAGTATGACTTTCTTTCATCTATAATGTTGAGGGCCAAGGCCCAGTAACCACAGTATGACGTAGAGAAAATTTGTGAAAAGGCGACAGCAAAAAACCATGGAACTACTGAATACATCAGGTGTGCGCCTACATGCCCTACTGGCCCGCCTGACGCTCTCTGAAGATGTTGTTGGTGACCTAATGCAGGAACTGTTCATAAGGTTATGTCGATCCAGCGGGTTCGACAACGCAAAGGACCCTTTTGCCTACGCTTATCGAGTTGCGATAAACCTTGCATTTGAATGGCGAAGAAGTATGAGACTCAAATTCCAGCCGTTGGATGAGGACTGCTTGCCCGCAGAAAACGCTCGTTCTTCATTAGACGTAGCAATCCAGACAGAAGAGCTGCAAAGGGTGCTCGACGCTACATCACAATTGAGCAGTCTGGCCCGCGATGTCGTTGTTATGCACTATATCGAGCAGCAACCTTATGAAGACATCGGACGACGGCTTGGTAAGAAACCTCAATACCTTCGATCGCTGTCTGCCAAGGCCTTGGCTCAGCTTCGAATGGTGTTAGCGGATGAAAAAAACAATCCGATTACAGAAGGTTAGTGCCATGTCAAAGATGAATGAAGAAAGAATCAAACGGTGTTTTGAAGCTATTTCACGGTTCAAGCTGAGCGATGATGTTACAGCTCGTGACTTGAAACGAGTGAAACAGGGATTAACAGCGTGCATACGCGGACAGAAAACAGAGCACAGGGATATTTGGAGAAGAATTATGGAAAGCAAAGTCAGCAAAATAGCTGCAGCGGCGGTGATTATTGCTGCGGTGCTTATAGGTATACATCAATTCGGAGGCCCAATCGAAGGTGTTGCGTGGGCTGATGTCGTCCGGCCCATACTAACCGCCAGGACTGTGGTATTCAATGTTATCATGGCTGAGGGAGAAAATGTTCCCATTACTAGAGTTATGAACATGGGTACGCAACGGGTCAGAGGCGAAGTGTTATCGCCGGATGGGAAGACTGTGCAGGCGATATCAATCGTTGATTATGATACTTCCCGGATGCTCCAACTGATCCCGAGCCAGAAGAGGGCGGTATTAATTGAAATGAAAGACCTGCCGGAGAAGCCGGAAAACATCTTAGAAACAATGAGAAACATCATCACAGACTTACAGAACGACCCTGATTTTTCGGTTGAGCCGCTTGGCGAGCATGAGATAGACGGTCGAATTGCAACAGGTTTTCGGGCAATGGGGCCTGATGAAGAAGTGACGGTATGGGCAGACTCAGAAACTGCCCTACCGATACGCATGGAGCAGAAATGGCGCCAGATGCAATTTACCTGCACGGATTTCCAATTCGATATTGACATGGACGAAACACTTTTCAGTATGGAGATACCCGAAGGCTACTCCGCGCTTCCTACGGCTGAGGTTTCGATTGGCGGCTCAAACGAACAGAACCTGATCGAAGCCCTCCGAATTTATGCAGAGATTATACTGGAAGGTTTCTTTCCAAATGAGTTTATCGGCCAGGAATACATGGATGATGTAATGAAGAATCGCGAAAAATGGTCGCAATATTCACAGGAACAAAAGCTTGAATTTGGTTTGAAGTTGCTACGTGGATATACATTTATTCAACTGCTTAAGGATGAAAACGACTGGAACTACGTGGGCAAGGGTGTAAAGTTCGGCGATGAGGAGTCTCCGGTTTGCTGGTATCGTCCTACAGATTCAGAAACCTACCGCGTCATATACGGCGACCTGAGTGTTAAGGATGTAGCGCCGGAGGACCTGCCAGAGTAAATTTGGCCAGCAAGTATATTGTTTACCACAAAAGCCGGGCTGGGGTTGCTCGGCCTTTTTTATAGATTCCCGCTTTCGCGGGGTTGACAGGCCTTCGGTGAAAATCCGGTACAAATACTATACTCTAAACATTATCCGCTACTACGCAGCTTGCTGCGTTGATTTTTGTTATCAGGCCCCGCAGCTCGGAAAGCCGATTTATCTTCCACGTCGCTTTCGGAATCCTTTTGCCGACATTTGCAGGCCCAACTTTGA
>Ga0209635_10000635_pt1 | contig 24614 bp, 22 predicted proteins | sample DeeMarSWOR230_32_FD_187463 | JGI IMG/M metagenome (GOLD analysis project Ga0209635, IMG submission 187463) | Marine sediment microbial communities from White Oak River estuary, North Carolina - WOR-2-30_32 (SPAdes) (version 2) | ecosystem: Environmental > Aquatic > Marine > Intertidal zone >...
TAATCCTTGGACTGACTTGGTCAAGTAAAATCCAAATCTTTTCAAACTTGTCCTTTTCACCTGGGTTCTCTTTCTCCAATCTCCAAGTCAACTGCCCGATGTTTTGATGAAGCAGATTCTTTTCCTCAAATTCATTTAGTATCGCGTGAATACCTTCCTTAAATCCTTCATCAGCCAATTCGTCATTCAGATACCTGTGTAATACAGATTCCACCATTAACTTCAACCTAGGCATACTCCATCACTTCTTAGGGTTCATCACCACTGATTAGCAAATTTCATTCAACTACCATCTAGATGGGTAAGTTGGATCAGTCGGTTTTATGAATTATGGAAGAAACTTACTGATTAGACGGTGTCCATCATTTATTTCTTGTTGCATTAATAATTTAAGGCACACACACAAAACGTTGCTGAAAACCTTAAATTCCGTGGATTTTGCATGTGGGGAGGATTTCTGAATTCCTGAAGTATTGGATGGTTGAAGTGAGAATTCAGTGTTTGCTTCATCTTGCTTGATATTCATGTGTTCTTCTGTAGAAGACCCAGGTGTTACTTGGGTTGTATGCATGCATTTTAAGCAACTACAGAAAAAAAAGGGAAATCAATGGGTATTCAGGTTTCCTTCTTGGATTTTGCCCATTTGTCTCTACCTGTTCTAGATAAATAACTCAATCTTCCCATTCATGTTGACATTTTCGACATCGATACTTGTATCGACTGGTAAAAGTTATGGGATGATTGAACGTTCCATCACCCGGTGAGGTGATCCATTCCTTGGGAATTTTCTCAATGGATTCTACTCCACATATTGGACAGTGTTCTTTCACGTGTACACGCAATGATGGCATGACAAATACAGATAGAATTGTAGTAGGGATGAAGAACACTAGAATCCAGAAGAGTGTATTAAGTGTAAATCCTGACAAAATAATTTCGTTTCTTGGACCTGACACTAAATAATGGTTTGTTTGGCTAAGCCAGGCGAAAGGAAATCCCCAATATTTCACAAAAATAGAAGCATCTTCAGGATATATCAGTGGATGGGTTCGTACTGTAAAAAATATCACTACTAATCCAAGAATAATGGAGATTATTAAGCTAATTAAAACATTTCGTAAATATTCTCTACCTTGTGAAGACAATATACTCTTGCGATATTTCCCAAGCTTCCTATTAAGTAGTTCACTTGTTCAGCACGATAACCTTCAAGCACTCTTTGGTTTTTACAGCTGTTTGAAATGCCTCTGCAGCACGGCTCAGCGGGAAACGATGGGTTATCAGGTCTTTTGCTGGGATTCTCCCTGAACCAATCAGTTGCAAAGCTATTCTGGTTTCTACATGAGACGTGGAATAAGACGGAATCACTGTAATTTCCGAAAAGAACAGTCGATGAGGACTGATGCGAGCATATTCGTTTGGTTGAGTAGGCGCAAATAAGCACATAATTCCCCCTCTTCGGCAAATCTTCATTCCATCGGTTAGCGCCTCTCTCACAGGTGCTGCAACTATGACCACATCAGCGCCTCTTCCTTCAGTGGCTCCTTTAACGACTTCACTGAGATTCTCCAGCTTAGGATTTACCGCTAAGTCAGCTCCAAATTCTTCAGCCATCTTGAGCCTATAATCGATTAGGTCACTGACAATTGTCTTGCTTGCACCTGCCATTTTCGAGAGTAGAAGATGAAGGATTCCAGATGATCCCGCGCCTATTATTGCAATTATGTCTCCAGTTTGAATGTCAAGCTTGTTTTGAGCACGAATACAGCAGGCAGCGGGCTCAATTAACGTAGCCTGCTCAAAGGAGACATTCTCGGGAATTTTAAACGTGTCCTTCTGCACGTTTTCTGCTGGAACCCTGAAGTATTCTGCAAAACCGCCAGGATGAATATGGGTACGTCCAAACTGCTCGCACATGGTGTAGTCGCCGTGAATACAGTAATGGCAAGTTAAACAGGCAACATGATGATGCACAAAAACGCGGTCTCCAAGCTTAAAGGCTTCAATGTTTCGCCCAATTTCCGCAACAACGCCTGTGGGTTCATGTCCAAGAACCAGCGGCGCCCGACTTCTGAGATACCAGTCCATGAGGTCAGAGCCGCAAATTCCACAGGCCTTCATTTCGACAACAATCTCGTCTGGTCCAGGCTTAGGTTGAGGAATATCTTCAACGCGTATGTCGTCGAGATTGTGATAAACCGCGGCTTTCATTTCGGCTCAATGCTGTTTAAAGGAGATACGTCACTTAAGATTTACCCACTCTGTCGTTCAGCATCGATTCCTCAATACCCCTCCAAACATAGATTGCAGCAGTAGTAGGGATAGCAGTTTTAGTTGGAGCAACTGTTTTCGTTTACTTCACAAAAGCCAAGAAGATAGCAACACTTCTCGTAGTCAGTCTACAGATTAACCAAGTAACACCTGGGTCTTCTACAGAAGAACACATGAATATCAAGCAAGATGAAGCAAACATTAAATACCCAGCAAATATCATTGTCACTGAATGCGAACACCTAGCAAGCCCAACAAACAACAAAAAATGGGGAGTTTGCGCGAGATGTCACCAGCCCTGCGTGGATTCAAACCCCACACCCCGCACTCTAGATAAGCCTCATTGCTTTTGATGATAATTTACTTTCTCTTCATGAAGATTTGGCTCAAAGTTGTCCCAAGAATAGGATAAATCTTATCGCGTGCATAATAAGTAGAAAGATCCCTATAGAAAAACCTAGCTTTGATATCGAGGTAACCAAACATGCTGACTAGTGAGGTTAGAATATTTCTGCAAAAGTCACGAATAGCCCGGCTAGCTACGATTGGAGTGGATGGCTACCCACATATCGTTCCAATTTATTTCATGCTTGATGGCGACGACCTAATATTTGGGAGCGACCGAAACAACCGTAAGGTTAGGAATGTGCTTTCAAACCCAAAGGGTGCAGTCGTTATTGGCGGTGAGCGAACAGCAGATGAAGCGGGCTACATGATACAAGGTGATTTGAGTATCGAAGACGATGTGGGTCATGCTGTGACTCGTCGAATGCTTCATCGCTACGAAACGAAAGAGGAGGCAGAAAGAAACCTTGCTGAATGGAAAAACAGTGACATTGTTTTGATCCGTCTAAAACCAAAATCCGTCACAAGGGTTTGGTAAAACGAATACTCGCGCGTTGAATACTATTGAAATGACAAGAATCCAGACATTCCATAAGCCCAAAAAATGGGGTTTGCGGGAGACATCTCCACTATGCTGACGATGTGATTTAAAAGTGGGTGCGACAATCGAATACTTCTAATAATTCATGCAGAAGATGACAGTTTATGAAAGTCAAGAAGAGTCCTTGGACCGTTTTATTTCCTTGTCCTGTTGTTCTTGTGACTTGCGTACGCTCTGATGGAAAGCCTAACATAATCACTTTGGCATGGGTGGGAACAGTTTGTTCTGATCCACCGATGGTGGGTTTAGGCATCCGTCCTCAAAGGCATTCATATGGACTTATTGAAGATTCAGGAGAGTTCGTTGTGAATATTCCAACCAAGCACATTTTGAAGGAAACCGACATCTGCGGAATGGTTTCAGGCGAAGATGTAGATAAATTCTCTGAAACCGGGCTTACACCAGAACCAGCGGAAATAGTTAAGCCGCCACTGATCAAGGAATGCCCAGTAAACATTGAATGCATTGTTAGAAAGAAGATCATCTTAGGTGTCCACCACCTATTTATCGGTGAAATCATGTGTGTCCACGTTGATCAAGACATTTTAGACCAGCAGGGAAGAATCAACTTTAAAAAAGCATCGCCTTTTGTTTACAATCAAGGGGAATACTGGAGCCTCTATAGTAAAATCGGTACTTACGGGTTCTCAAAAGAGCAGAGTACCACTTAAATAGATGCACATGCCTGCGCCAGTTATCATTTTCTCTTTCTTGCCAAATATGTTGTTGAGAAAGTCAGTGGTATCGTCGTTGCCAAGAACACATTAGTCAAGATCGGAGAATTTAAAGACCTGACTTCAGAGATCCAAGGCGTTCCACAAGACTAATTCAAATTCAGGAACAAGCGACATGATTTCGAAACGAATCGCCCTAGGATTAGGCATAAATTCAGCCAACAAGAAGCCAAAGTATACAGATACTAATCTCTTATCCATCGTCGCATCTCCGTTTTTCGTAGATAGAAATCAATGCGCAACTTTAACAGATTGCTTTAAATTGCTATGAAATTATCTGAATAATTGGTGTTGAGGAGCTAGTTGAAAAGGCGGATTCTCTTTCCCTTCTCAGCCATCGTTGGTCTAGACAAGCTTAAACTAGCCGTTTTGATAAACGCAATTAACCCTAAAATAGGCGGAGTGTTAATTCGGGGTCCGAAAGGTTCAGGCAAGACAACTATTGTACGTGGTTTAGCTGACATCTTACCGGAGACCGCTGTTGTGAAAAATTGTTCCTTCAACTGCAGCCCTAACGACCCATCTAACATGTGCCCCTCATGCGGTGAACGTTACCACAAAGGTAAGAATCTGCCCGTGGAAAAGCGAAAAATGAATGTCGTTGACTTGCCTTTAGGGGCTACAGAAGACAGAGTTGTAGGTAGCCTAGATGTAGAAAAAGCAATCAAACTGGGAATCGAAGCCTTGGAACCAGGCATTCTGGCGGAGGCCAACCAAAACATCTTGTACGTAGATGAAATCAACTTGCTCCCAGATCACATTGCTGACGACTTATTGGATGCTGCTGCAGCAGGCTGGAATGTTGTAGAACGCGAGGGAATATCTGTCAGCCACCCGTCCAGATTTATTTTCATCGGAACCATGAATCCTGAAGAAGGAGAACTTCGTCCACAGCTTCTAGATCGCTTTCCTCTATCAGTAAGTGTGGAAAGAATAGATTCGGTCAAGGAAAGAATGGACGTTGTAGCAAGAAATCTTGAATTTGAGAAGGACCCTGAGAGTTTTTTGAAAGAATATGCTCCTATTCAGCAGGATTTAAGAGACAAAATCATCGAGGCAAGAAATACTCTGCCTAAGGTGCAAATATCAGAGAAGCTTCTTGAAGCCGTATGCAAAGCTTGTCTAGAACTCAAGGTTGACGGGATGAGACCCGACATTGTCCTCAGCAAGGCGGCACAGACACTCGCAGCGTTTGAGCAAAGGACGACCATCAGTTTGAATGATGTCCTAGTAGCCTCTGAACTCGCCTTAAGTCATAGAACAAGAGAAGGAGGATTCTTGGAGCCAGCCACTACAGAGGAAATCAAGAAAATTTTCATGGCAACTATCAAGGAAGTCAAATACATACCCGCAGAAGCAGTTCAAGAAGTAGAAGAAAGGAAAGAAAAGGCAAAGGGTAAAGAGTCACCGCGCTGGGTTAAAGGTGTTTTCAAAGAGGTAGGAGACACAAGCGAAAAAGAAGAAAAACGTTTCAGGAAGTTTTTCCAAAAGCACCGCCTTTGGAGGCGGCTCAACAGACTCTTTTTCATGTTTAATACACACGTTTTCGGACTTACAAAAAGACTTAAACGTGCCATTGAGGAGTCGCCAATTGTGGATAGCCTCGTCAAAGGAAGATCTAAAGCAAAAGGCTACAGAGGCGAAAAAATCCCTGAAAAGAAAAAGCCCAAGCAATTTTCCTTTACGAATAGGCAACAGGATGAGACTTCTGAAGAAACGAAATTTGGCATAGCGAAGATACCTGAGGAAAAAATGAAGGGGATTCCAACAGTGAGTTCTGCTGTAGGGCCTTCAGACATGATTAAAGGTATCTCAATGTTCGCAGAGATTAAGGAAACTGTCGTGGCTCCGTTCAAATTATTCTTTAAGGTAAAAACTTCTTCCTCCAAAAAAGTTGCTAGTCAAGCTGGCAAAAGAGCCGAAACCATAACCACACTGCATCGTGGAAGACCGCGCGGTTGGAGATTTCCGCAAGGTAGACCCAGAGATGTCCACCTTCCAGCAACCATTAGAGCAGCAGCATTAAAGCAGAAATCTCGAAAGAGACCCTTGGAAACTGCACTTAAAATTGGCGTCGAAGATGTACGCGAGAAGCTTCGATTATACAAGGCACCCATGACCTTGGTTTTCGTTATTGACCTAAGCGGCTCAATGATGCTAAACATCGAGGCCGTCAAAAAGGCTCTACTCAAACTTCATGGAGACGCCTATCGGTATCGAGATAAAGTAGGCATAGTAGCCCTCAAAGACACAGGCGCAGTTGTTGTTCAACATCCAACAACAAACCTAAGAGTTGTAGCAAGCAAACTGGTCGGACTGAAAATCAGCGGTTTCACGCCGTTAGCTGCTGGAATGCTGAAAGCTTGGGAAATGCTAAAAGAAGCAAAGCGCAGAAACAGGTCAATAATACCTGCTATGGTCATAATAACGGATGGCAGTGCTAATGTGCCCTTGCAGAGAAACTTAGCAACAGGTGAAATACGCAGTTTTGACGAAGTTGGCATTATCACTCGGCAGTTTGAAGATTTAGCTGTTCGAGATGTCTGGTCGATTTCGAAAATGATTCGCAAGGAGGGAGTTCATACAGTTGTTGTGAACACGAATCCTCACCTTTATGGAAGGGAAACCTATGGATTTGCAGTAACAGAGCAGATAGCGTCAGTTACTGGTGGCAGTCTCCATGTAATTGGAAGGTTCGTCGGTAAAGAAGAGCTTGCAGAAAAAATGTTTGAAAAAATAGCTGAAGACCAAAGATCTATTGCCCACGTAGCAACCTCGAAACTTCATAGGTCGCCTGATTAGCCAAGGAAACCTCAAAGGCTGAACGTTCTAGCATACATTTAAATGAAACGGCAGAAGATTTTTACTGATTAAAATGGCCAAACAGAAAATTGTTATTTTGATGGGTTCCACCAGCGACATCCCCTTCGCCCATCGTATAGAAGATTTCCTAAAAGAGGCAGATCTTCCTATAACATGTGACTACAGAGTCGGTTCTGCGCATAGAAACCCAGAAAAACTGTTAGCTGATTTGAAAAGCTATGAGAAATCCACCGAAAACATTGTTTACATCACGGTTGCAGGGCTTTCAGACGCCCTTTCCGGCGTAGTTGCTGGTTTCACCAAATATCCAGTCATTGCTTGCGCCCCAGACGTTGAGAAAAGTGGACTGCCAAAGATTTTCTCCTCTGTTATGACACCAAAAGGAATAGCTGTTTGTTATGTTCCGAAACCAGAAAACGCTGCTTTGGCAGCGGCTAAAATCCTAGCGTTATCCAATTCTTCAATAGCCAGAAAAATTGAGCAATACATAAAGGAAACTAGGCAAGCTGTTGAAAAGATGGATGAAGAAATCAAGGCAAAAGAAGCATTCGAATTGGAAAGAGAACATGTCGAGGCAGAGTGATGCAGGCTGACGTTCTTTTAAAGAGTAATCTTTCACTCCCGTTGTTTAAGAGAGGAAAAGTGAGAGATATCTACGATGTCGGCGACAAATTGCTAATAGTCGCTACAGATAGAATCTCAGCATTTGACGTTGTACTACCCAATGGCATACCCTTCAAAGGTGAGGCATTAAACAGATTATCTGTTTACTGGTTTAAAGAGACAAGAAACATTGTACCCAATCATGTTTTGGATGTTGTGGATCAAAGAACAGTTCTGGTTAAGAAAGCCCAGCCAATAAAAATCGAATTTGTAATTAGAGGCTACATATACGGTTCTTTATGGAATAAATATGTTAATGGAGAAGCATCGGATTTGCCTTCAGGCTTAAGGAAGGCTGAGCGACTTCCCAATCCTATTCTTACACCTACAACAAAAGCTGAGGAAGGCCACGATGTTGACATTGACAGAGAAAGAATTGTCAGAACAGTTGGAAAGGATAAGACTAAGGAAATCGAGGAAGTTTGCCTAAAAATTTATGAAAGGGGCTCAAAGAAAGCTGAGGCTAACGGCATAATTCTTGCTGACACAAAACTTGAGTTCGGTTTGTGCGGTGACGAGTTGATTCTAATTGACGAAGTGCTTACATCTGATTCGTCACGTTTTTGGCCTGGCAAAAATTATAAGGTCGGTGAGAATCAGTTCAGTTTTGACAAGCAGGATGTTCGAGACTACCTAGAAAGCACAGGATGGAACAAGTTGCCACCAGCGCCTCCCCTACCTGAACGTATTATTCTCGAAACATCTAAGAAATACATTGAAGCTTATGAGAGATTGACTGGAAGAAAGTTTTGACATTTGTTTGTCAAAAATCTCTAAATAGGAAGTGTTAAATTTGCTATTAATTGTCTAAGAAAAGGTGAAACATCATGGTTGTTGCCAGAGAAGAGATGCAGGAAATAGCCAAGTCATTCAAAGAACCAGTCGGGCTTAACTTGGGCTCCCATTCTGCCCTAGACGCGTGGCAGGGACAAAGAAGCTATGGCTTAAGAAGCATAATCTATACAACTCCGGTTAGAGCTCGTATCTATCTGCAAAATCCAATGGTTGGAAAACCAAGTGAAGCCATAGAAGAACTGCCACACCATGTTAGAGAAGATCTGATTGTAGTTGATGACCCAAAAGACATCAAAAAAGATGGAGACTGGAGAAGCGCTATACTTGTGCTAAACGAGTATCGAGACATAGTAAAACATGTTGACGATTTGATCAATCTAGAATGTCTACAGATTCCCAATAGAGCATTCTCCGTCTACGTAGGCGGAGACGAATACTGCAGTGTCATAGAAAACAAGTTTGTGGTTCCTATAGTAGGCTCGAGAAAAGCATTAAAAATTGAGAACAGAGGAGAAATCGAGAAAGACTACTATTGGTTTTCTGAAAAAGCTGGGATCCCCTATCCAAAATCCTACAAATTTGAAATTCACCCTGGCGGAATAAAATTCAAAGAACCTATTGACGAACCAATGTTGCTCAAGGCGGAACATGCACACCGCGCCTTTGAAAGGGAATTCATTTTCGCTGCTGATTCTAGTGACCTTGAAGAGAAAGTTCAAAGAGAGATGGAAGCTGGAAACCTCACAAAAGAATGCTTAGAAGAGGCTCGAGTGGAACAGATTGTTTTAGGTCCTCACGCCAACTTTAACTTCTTCTTCTCGCCGCTTGACGCAAAAGAAGAATGGGGAGACGTAGACGACTGGTATGCCAAATTATACCATGTAAGTCTTCAGGAAGCCAGAACTTGCCTTGCAAACCAGTTCCTGTCAATAGACGAAAGAAGAGAAACCACACTAGACGGCTTAAAAAGAATGCCTATTGATATCCAGCAGAAAATCAAGAAAGTTCCATCCTTCGAAGTCTCCGCTCATCTCATGATGAGTCTACGTGAGTCACTGCTAAAAGACGTACATCGCTACGCGGATGCCTTCCTTTTAGCGTTGAAGAAGTATGAGCCCCCAGGGATAATCGGCGCTTGGTGTTTGCAGACGTTAATCACTTGGGACAGAATCTCCAAGTATGAATTACAACCAAAAGCTAAGTTTGACTTCACAAGCGGAACCGATCCTAAAACTGCGATGGACTACGGCCTATACGATGTGCCCGAAGGACGAGAACCCTACATGCATATTCCAGTCACACAGGATTTGGCCTTAAGACATGGTGGCGGAACCAACGTGCACATGGGTGTAGGCTCCCAATACGCCAACGCTAAATATCAGAAATCAATGAGCATGGGAGACAGAATTGCGCTGGAAATCAGACGTGCTTGGAAGAGAAAACAGCTTGAAGAAATTGTCACATGATACATCTAGTTTGGGTTTTAGGTGGAATTGGTGCCGAAAAGTTTCACATATGCTGAGGCTGGCGTGGACAGAGAACTAAGAGCCAAATCAAAAGAAGCACTACAGGTTCTAAAACAAACCTACAAACATAGTCAGTATGGAAAAGTGATTCCACTACCATACGGCAACATCTTCCCAGTAGGCGACAAATACTTCGACTTGGTCATAGAAGGCGTCGGAACCAAGGTCCTCCTAGCCCAACTCGCAAACAAATACGACACAATAGGAATAGACGCCGTAGCCCTAGCAGCAAACGACGTTATACGGTCAGGAGCCAAACCCTTAGCTGTCGCAGACAACATACATGCACATATCTCAGACCTAAAACTTGTCGCTGAATGGATAAGAAGTATAGTGAAAGGCGCAAATGAAGCTGGCTGCATAGTACCAGCTGGAGAAATAGGAGATGTAGCAGAAATAATAAAAGGATTATCCGAAGGTGTAGGCTTCGACATGGTTCTTGCCTGCATTGGAGAGCTAGACAAAGACGACATAATCTTCGGAAACAACATAAAGCCCGAAGATGTCGTGATTGGCTTAAGAAGTTCTGGCATCCACAGTAATGGAATAACACTTGCAAGAAAAATTCTCTTCAAACAATGGGGCGGCAAATACGAGCCCTACGACGTTCCAGAAGGATTCGATAGAGAACTTATTTACGAAGTTCTTGAGCCAATGAAAATTTACGTTACGCCCCTTTTGAATGCCGCTGAAAAATATGAGATTAAAGGAGCAGTTCACATCACTGGAGACGCATACCTAAAATTCGACAAACTAATGCAGTTCTCCAAGGGAATAGGCTTCGAATTCGAAAACTTCAAGCCACAGCTGATTTTTGAGTTAATCCAAAGAATTGCTTCTCAAATCAGGACTCCAATTACAGATGAAGAAATGCTTAAGACTTTCAATATGGGATGGGGCTTCGCAGTTGTCGTCAATGAAACCGACAAAGACGCGGTAATAAATAGCTTTGAAAAGAGCAACATACAAGCGGAACATATAGGCAAAGTGACAGACTCTACAAGAGTTGTTGCTTCCTACAATGGAAAGAAAATTCTGCTCAAATGAAATTGTATAAGCATAATAACGTAAAAATTGACTAGTTTGTGTCATAAAAATTGATATATACTTGTATCTACAAATCCCAACTATGTATGACTGCCTAAAAGAAGAATGCGGAGTCTTCGGCACACGAAATTACAAAAACGATTCTGTCTTCCCATATATTTATTGGGGACTCCGCGCCCAAAATCATCGAGGCCATCAGTCCCATGGCATAATCACATATAATGGAAACTTCCACACTTACAAAGCTTTAGACTTGGTTCCAAAGATAAAAAGAGCGGACACTCAAAGCTGGCTCAATAGATTGCCAGGTCATGCAGGTATAGGAAATGTCCGTTACACAACTTCTGGCGGAACAGATGAGCAATCCTTGATTAATGGTACACAACCTTTTCTGATAGAGACAGAAAAAGCCAGGTTAGCTATAGCGTTTAACGGTAATATAATCAATCACTTTAAGCTGCGCAACCAACTTAAAGAGAGCTTTCCGCAGTCTTCCTATGAATGCGACTTAGAATTAGTCGGCCAAAAACTGGTTATGGAACTAGCCAAAACCCGAGACTTAGCCACATCTGTTAGAAATTGCATGAACGAAATAGAAGGAGCCTTCTCAGTTGTAGGCCTAACTAGAAACGGCGAGCTATTCGCTTTCAAAGACCCTTATGGCATCAAACCGCTTTGTTGCGGTCATAGCTCGGACGGCACGATCCATGCTGTTTCCTCTGAAACTGTGGGTCTCAACATCAACGGCTTTGACTACGATTTCGAGCTGGAACCTGGAGAATTCACAGTGGCATCAAAAGAAGGCTTCATTCGAGAGCAGATTGTTCAATGCAAAAGAAGAGCGCTTTGTGCCTTCGAGTTCGCGTACTTCGCTAGGCCGGACTCGAGGCTTGGAAACAAGTTCATCTATGAAATACGGGAAGAGTTTGGAAGAAACCTTGCCAAAGAATATAGCGAGTTCGCCAGAGACGCTGACGTTATCATATCAATGCCTGAAACAGGCGATGACGTTGCTTTGGGTCTTCACGAGGCAACTGGTCTACGGTGGGAACGCGCAGTTCGGAGACACCGCTACGTAACTGAACGTGCCTTCATTCTCTTGCCCGAAGAACGCTACGCCACAATTGACAGAAAACTCAATGTCCTTGGGAACAAAATCAAGGGCAAAAAAGTTGCAGTTACTGAAGACAGCATCGTTAGAGGCGACACAACAAAAGTTGTCATAGAAAAACTGCGAAGGATGGGAGCAGAAAAAGTCTATCTGTTTATCACCTTCCCAAGAATAATCGGTCCATGCTTCTATGGAATCGACATGGCAACTTACGGCGAATTAATTGGTTCTCGACATCAACCAGAAGAGATTGCGAAAATAATAGGCGCGGACGCCGTGAATTATCAGTCAATAAATGGCCTTGTCAAGTCCATTGGCTTGCGGGAAGAAGAGTTGTGTTTAGCCTGCGTTACTGGAAAGTATCCGACACCGCTTGCTCAGAAGATGGCAAATGAAATGCGAGAAAAATTCGAAAAGGGCTATAAAGAAACTGGAAGAATATACGAAGTTTCAAGCGTGATCTGATGGAGAAAGTCGGCGTTTTAGTTGTCTCTTACGGTGCAAGAGCGGCAGCAATGATAGACGCTTTTGCGCGCAGTCAAAATTATCAGTTAGAAATCTACGTTGCAGATAAACAGAGAAATCCCTTCAATTTGAAAAGAGCCAAAGCGCACGTCGTTATCCCAGACCTTAATATTGAACAAATCTGCAAACTTGCAAAGAGATACAAACACAAGATCGATTTCGGCATAGTGGGTCCAGAAAAACCCATAATCGAAGGCATCCGTGACGTTGTGGAAAATGAAACTGACATACCTCTGATTTGTCCGACGAAAGAATACGCCATAGAAGCCAGCAAGGTTGCCCAAAGGCTTCTCTTCCAGAAAGTTGTGCCAGAAATCAACCCAAAATTTAAGGTATTTGATCCGAAGGATTACAGCACCACAACTGCTGCTAAAAAAGAAGTCAACAAGTGGTTAGATGAGATAGGCAGTAATGTTGTGGTGAAACCGGACCGTCCAGCTGCTGGAAAAGGAGTGGGTGTTTGGGGTGACCACTTTAACACCCGCAAGGAACTACTCGAACATTTCATGTCGGACATCGAGTATGGACCAGTGATAATAGAAGAAAAGATTGATGGAGAAGAATCTAGCTTTCAAGCATTTTGCGACGGGAAACATTTGGTGCCACTGCCCGAAACCCGAGACTATAAGCGGGCCTTTGACGGAGACAAGGGTCCAAACACCGGTGGAATGGGATCCTACAAAGATGTTGGCGACGTACTGCCGTTCATGACCACAGTTGATAAGGAAAGGGAAATCGAAATTGTAAACAAAATTTTCAAAGAATTAAGAAAACGAGCAACAAACACAGATTTGCGAGGCATCCCCTTCTACGATGCCTTCATTCACACAAGCATAGGTCCAAAGGTTCTCGAAAACAATAGTCGCCCAGGCGACCCAGAAATACAGAATCTCCTACCCATACTGAAAGATGATTTTGTTGATGTATGCTACAAGATGCTGGAAGGAAACCTAACAAGAGTAGATTTTGATGAGAAAGCAACAGTTCTCACATATAAGGCGCCGCCCAACTACAGCGGATTTGCAGACACATTTCCTGAACGCGTTAAGACTGATGAAGTGAGCAAGCCAGTCAATTTAGGCCCAGCAGAAAAGCTCGCTGAAAAATACGGTGATGCAATTAGAATCTATCCGGCTTCCATGGAGCTCAGAGAGGATGGAAATGTTTACACTCTTAAGTCAAGAGCTGTCTGTGTGGTCGGTGTAGGAAACAGTATTCATGATGCAAGAGAAATCTCTCTTGAAGGAGTCAAGACGATTACAGGTGGGGCGCTTTGGAACAGAACCGACATCGCATCAAGAGAGCACATAAGAAAAAGCATAGAACACATGAGAAAGCTGAGGCTATCTAAAAGATGAGCAAAACCTCGCATAGAATTTTCATCTCCGACTGTGAAGGACCAATCTCCAAAAACGACAACGCGTTTGAACTTGCAACCCATTTTGTTCCACAGGGAGACAGCTTCTTCACGTTAATAAGCAGATACGACGACATTCTGGCCGACATCGTGAAAGAACCAGGTTACAAGGCTGGAGACACTTTAAAGCTGATACTTCCTTTTTTGAAGGCTTACGGGGCAACTAATCAAGGCATAATTAAATACTCCTCAAAGAATGTGCTTTTGGTTCCTGGAGCCAAAAGTATGCTCCAATTCGTTAGAGCGATTATGCCCTCGTTTATTGTAAGCACAAGTTATGAGCAGTACATGCGCGCCTTATGTAGCCTCATCAACTTCCCCTATGAAAACGTTTACTGCACTCGACTAGACATTGACAAATACAAGCTCGACGAGAAAGAGAGAGAACGACTAAAACAGCTAAGAAAAGAAATGTCCGCTTTGCCCATGTTTAAAATTCCGAAAAATGCCAGATCCCTCCAGGACTTTCCAACACAGCATCAGAGAGCAATAAAGAAGCTAGATCAGGTCTTCTGGGAAGAAATCGACAAGATGGAAATCGGCAAAATTCTCAATGAGATTAATCCAGTTGGCGGATATGAGAAGGCTGAAGGGATTCGAAGGATTACTGCGAGGCTGGGGAACACGCTTTCTAACGTGATGTACGTGGGCGACAGCATAACCGATGTTTCAGCTTTTCAACTTATACGAAAAGAGGAAGGACTAACTATCTCTTTCAACGGCAATGAATATGCAGTTAGAGAGGCAGAAATTGCTGTACTCTCAAAAAACGCAGTTGTAACTGCCGTATTAGCAGATACATTTAGCAAGTTCGGCAAGAACGGTGTTTTCAAGCTGGTGAAAGAATGGAATCATCAAGGTTTCCAAAGATATGGAGTTGACTCTTCTCTGCAAGAGCACGCTTTAGAGTTGTATCCTGAAAGGCTTCCGCAAGTTGAAATGATAACACTCGACAACAATGAGCGGCTGATAAAAGAAAGTAGCGCTTTCAGAAAGACTGTTCGAGGCGAAGTTATAGGAAAGCTGGGATAGAACAGATATAAAATCAAGTTCATTCAAATCTTATCTGAACCACAGTTTGGTGATGTAATGGCTGAAATTGAAGACACGTACGCTGAAGCCTTCGACGGCTTGTTTTGTCGAATTCTGATTACTGCTAAGGATGAAAAACGACTGAAAAGAGCTGCTTATGGGTGTACTGCCTTGCCTATGGTTGTTGTTGGCAGAACAGAAGGAGGAGTTGAAGGGTGGTTGAGCGAAGCAGAAACAATCGATGGACGCTTGGGCGCTATCGTGCAGTTTTGGGGCGCGATAGATGAGTCCAAGCCCATTGCTGCTTCGCTTAAGAAGTTTGTCAAAGAAGTTTCTTACCGAATTCGTCAAGAGATATTGGTTGAGCCGACCACATGCGTTTTCAATGCCTTAGATTCCGACAAAAAGTTTGACGTGATGGACAGCATTGGACATTGTGGAGACGGCTATGAGTGGAAGGAGGAGTACTATGGGCGTCACGTTGTTAACCTTCCGCTTATGATGCCAGACTTCAGAATTGAACGTTATCTCAGTTATCGCATAGGTGTTTCAGGCGGCAACCTCTGGTTCATGTGCGGAGATGAAGACTCTGCGCTTGAGGCTGGAGACAAGGCCCTCAAAGCCGTACGGGGGGTTGAGGGAGTGGTCACGCCTTTTGACATTTGCTCAGCGGGCTCGAAGCCAGAAACGCGTTATCCAGAGATAGGTCCAACAACAAATCATCCCTATTGTCCAACGCTGAAAGGCAAGATACCCGATTCAAAAGTTCCAGACGGCGTGAATTCGATTCCGGAAATCGTGATTAATGGTGTTTCTCTGGAAGCAGTGAAAAAGGCGATGAGAGCTGCAATTCTCGCGGTTAAAGATATGGACGGTGTCGTTAGAATTTCTGCTGGCAACTATGGCGGAAAGCTTGGCAAGCATAAAATATACCTGCGAGAGTTGGTAGGATGAAGTTTGCCGTCATAGGCTTTGGAGCCCTCAACGTAGATAAACTCTACAAAGTTAACAAGATCGCAAGAGAAGACGAAGAAAGCTTCGTTTTGGGTTTTCAAGAATCGCCAGGAGGCTCAGCTGCAAATACAATAGCAGGTTTGGCACGCTTAGGCTTAAAAACAGGCTATATCGGAAAAGTTGCCAAGGACTCAGAGGGAAAGTTGCTTCTGAAAGACTTCGAGAGTGAAAAAGTTGATACAGTCGGAATAATACTTGCGCCAACTGGAAGAAGCGGTGTTGTCACGGGCTACGTAGACGTTGAAGGTCAAAGGGCATTGTATGTAGACCCGGGCGTAAATGACACCTTAGAATTCGAGGAAATAAGCTTGGAATATGCGAGTGAAGCCGAATTTCTGCACTTAACATCTTTTGTTGGGGAAAAACCTTTCAAAGCCCAAAATAGACTGGTTAGAGAACTGCCTGAAATCAAGGTAAGCCTCGACCCAGGCGAATTTTACGCAAGAAAAGGCTTATCGACACTAGAAACTCTGATTGAACGGAGCTTTGTAGTTTTTCCTAATGAAAACGAGGTTAGAATGCTTACTGGCAGAAAAGTGAAAGAAGGCTCAGAGATTTTGCTTGAAAAAGGCGCTGGAATAGTTGCAGTGAAACTGGGTGAAAAAGGATGTTATGTTACGGACGAAAGAGAGAGTTATCTAGTTGAGAGTTATCAAGCAGAAGTTTTGGACACAACAGGGGCAGGTGACGCATTCTGCGCTGGCTTTCTCTACGGTTTGATCAAAGGCAAAGACCTATACACATGCGCAAAACTTGGAAACTTTGTGGCTTCATGTTGTATAACCAAAATTGGTGCCCGAGCTAGACTGCCAAGAGAGAAGGATCTGCAGATTCTATTTAGGCACTAACTAAGCTTTCGCTATCTGGCTCTGGCTTGAACACTGTTCTTTGCCTTCTTGTAATAGTCTTTCATGGTTATCCCACATGTCTGACGTGCCGTCATATGACGGCTAAATTAATAAGTGGAGCAAAGACAAATTCTTCATCATGACACTATTTGAGGTTGTCTTGAAAGGAACGCATAGCGCCTTTTTCATTGACTTGTCACGGAGATTTCCGTCTTCAAAGATATTCATCTGGTGCAACCGGGAGAATGATGTTGCTGAGGTATTTGTGAAAGACCCAGAGGAATATCCTCTTGTAATAGAGGAAATGCGTAGAAGAGAGATTCTTGGGCGTGCGATTGTTGAAGAATCATCTGATAATCGTAGGATTTGCTTAATCGTAAGCAAATGTCATTGTATGTTGGAAGATAGAATGGTCAGACATATTGGTACGTTGGATATCCTCAACATTTTCCCAAATTTTGTAGAAAATGGCTGCGTATACCATCGTCTTATAGTGTTTAGACATGAAGACTTGGATGAGCTTCTGCGAAGACTTGAGAAGTGGGGATGGGTTTATAAGATTTTGCGAAAGGTTCCTTTCGATGGTTTTATTGCGAGTTCCTTGACGCTTACGGCTGACGCCCTGTTTTCGGATTTGACAGAAAAACAGATAGATGCTCTGTTAACGGCGCATCGACATGGCTACTACAATTTGCCGAGGGACGCTGATGTTCAAACAATAGCCGCTAAGGAGAAAGTGCCACGGACAACTTATCAAGAGCACCTCAAAAAGGCTGAAAACAAACTAATGGCAGCTCTAGTACCATATATCCAGCTATTTAACCACGCGCCTATAGAGAAAAGAGAAAGTCTTAAAATAAAATATGTGCGCGCTTGATGGGGACACATTATGACTCTTCAAGAATCAGGAATGACAAAAAAGAAAACTGAAGAAATGCTTGTTGCTAGTATACGTTTCCGAGATGACTTTGAAGGTAAGAATATACACTTAATGTTCAAAAAACTGTTCGAAAAATGCAAAGAGCACATTTGTGGTCCGGCAATTACGCTTTTTGATTATGGTGTTTACAGCGATGGTGTCGAAGTGGAGGTTTGTTTTCCAGTAACTCAACCTATTGATACTGGTGAAGTCAAAAGCAGAACTCTGGAGAGTGTAGACGTACTATCCCTGATGCACAAAGGATCCCTTGAGAAAAAGCGGGAAAGCCTCAGCAAGCTCTACGGCTATTTCAGAGAGCATGGGATAGTAGGCACCAGTTTTAGACGAGAAATCACATTGAAATTCAATTCTGATAATCCCGAAGAAAATGTTACTGAGCTTCAAGCTGTTTTGCATAAATGGGATAAGAGATTTGCCAAGAATCTAGATCGCGTTCTTGGTTCTGATGCGCGAAAAGAGATAACGCAAGGTAGTGACAAGTTGTTCACTCTTGAATCTACATTTGATGAACGTGCCAAATGGATTAAAGATGCAACAGAACGACTGAATGGGCTGGCTGATGAAGGACAGAAATACGACATATTGTCTTGTTGTGCTCATGACTTCTCCAAAAAGCGAATCGTAAAACTAAGAGCCATCTACGAAAAAAATGGGGACATAGACGAAGTCATTAAAACAATGCACGAAGATCCCGCCTGGTATGAAAAGCCAAGAAGAGAAGGAAAAACCATCTATGTCAAAAAGATTCCTTATGACTCGGAAAATTACAAAAAAGCAACAGACAAAGATGAGAAGAGAAAGCACTATTGCCACTGCGCCATGATAAGAAACCATCTAAAAGAGGGAAATTCTCCAACTTTCTGTTATTGCGGAGCAGGATGGTACAGGCAACAATGGGAAGGCATCCTTGGAAAACCAGTGAAAATAGAAATTCGAAAATCGCTCCTCAAAGGGGATGATACCTGCGAATTCGCCATACATCTACCTATAGATGACATGCACCCATAGAGTTGATGCTAAATGGCTGAGGAAACTCTTTATGAGAGATTGACGCCGGCTGAATTTGAGTCACGTATCAAGACAGCGGCAATAGCGTATCTTCCCCTAGGGACTCTCGAGTGGCACGGACCGCATCTACCATTGGGAAGCGATTTTCTCCAGAGCCAAAGCTTTTTCATACAGCTCGCAAGACGCGTTGGCGGCATAGTTTTGCCACCGCTTTTCCTTGGGCCAGATCGTATGCAAGAAGTCAATGGAGTTGAGTATTATGGCATGGACCTTACTAAGAAAGTTCCAAACCCACCTCAACAACTCAAGGGAAGCGCATACTGGGTGTCAGACAAACTGTTCTCAGAGATGGTTGAAGCAATACTTAAACAACTTCATCGTGTGGGGTTCAAGATCGTGGTTGCCCACGGACATGGTCCTTCCACGGACTATTTCGTCAAGAATGGTAAATCGCTAGGCGAGAAGTTTGACCTAGTCATAATGACAATTTGGCGAAGAAAGGAAGACAGAGAACCATCTCTGGAATTTCAATATGATCATGCTGCAACGAATGAAACATCAATCATGATGGCGTTACATCCTAGTCTAGTCTATATGGAATACTTACCGAAAGACATCAAAGAGTGGCCAATGGGCATTTGGGGAAAAGACCCCAGAGAATATGCGTCAGCGACACACGGAGAGAAAATCATCGATATACACTTGGGTCGAATGGAATCAATATTGAGGGAACAACTCGTCAAGCTCAGATGTGAGTGAGTTCTTTTTTCATTGTCTCTTGGTTTCATCACATTGACGTGTGCGCAACAGCGCTTTTTGCGAAAACTCGAAGGTTCGGGGTAGATTTACAACCTCGTGGTGTCGTCATAGGAAAAACTTTTATAATAAATTGAGAAATACAACTCTTGGATCAACAATATTTTGTATGGAGAGTGTTCATATCCACTAGGGGAGTCTTGAAGGTCTACATTGATATTTTTTGGAGATGAAAAGATTGCGAAGGGATAGATTGTTTTCTGTTTTTTCTGCGGTGCTGATGGGAAGCTTCGATTTTGATATGGGACGCAACGATTTGGGAAATCATTTCCTACATACGGGATCGATATGGAGTACTTGTCGTTCAATTTGTGGAGAAGAGAGTCCTTGGAGAGGTTCAAGAAAGTTTTTGTTGCAAGTGTGTTGTTAAGCGGTTTACTCATAGGATCGATTGTTATCTGGTTTGTTGCGTCAAATCAGCCACCTCTACTCCAAAGAGTACCTCTTTTTTACTGGGAATTTGAAGATTACTCCTCGATTTTTGTTGTGAATAGGTCGCAGGGAGCTTTCCACGACAACCATGTAGTAATAGCATCTGTGAATCGCACAAGCGAAAACTATCCTCAAGGAGTGTTTCTGGGATTGAGGTTGAAAGGCTTTCATTATACTCCATCTTCAGAAGCGGGTGCTTCGAGTGTTATATTGCCAGAAAGCTTAGTTGCTTCGCGTTTAGATCTCTTAGTTGCATTGGGCAATGAGAAAAAACTTAGAATTGAAGAATTGAGTCTTTCATGTGAGTTTGATGAGAGCATGGGTGAGGATGTATTGACTTCATTACATGATCCAGTTCAAACCTTTACATACAATTTGCAACTAATTCAAGGAACTAAAGGTTACGCATTACCTTTTGAACCTATTGCCACATGGAAGTGTATGGACAATTTTCACAAAGCTTCCGTCATTGATGATCTTCCTATAACCTTTTTTTCTTACAATAATTCTACGAACCATGAGTTTGTACTCACCCTAACTCTTATCTATTCAGCTAATTTTTCCTTCAAACAGCAAATCTCAACGTCTTTGCATATCGTTATTGAAGATTAGAAAAGTGTCTATCATCCGTCTAGGGCGCGCATAAAAATCTCAAAATCTCTTTGTTAAATATTCTGTTAAGCACTCGAAGATTAGCTTTCCATCTCCATATTCGGTAACACGATTTCTCCTTGTCCAGTCAGGTAGCTGCCAGCCGTAGTAAGCTCGTTCTGGATGGGGCATCAAGCCGAATATTGTTCCGTCAGGGCTGCAGATGCCTGCTATGTCGTGGAAAGCTCCGTTAGGATTCATCGGATATACGCCGTCTGCATGCTCGCCTTCTTTGTTGCAATATCTGAAAACCAGTTGGTCATTGTCATATAGTTTTTTCAGGTATTTCTTCTCCTCCTCTTTTGGAAATATGAATCTGCCTTCAGCGTGTGCAATTGGAATCCTCAACACCTTTCTCTTCGGAATTTTTTGGGTGAATATGCATCTGCCAGAGTTTTCATGTTTAACGTGAACCCATAGGCAACGGTATCCAATTGGCTCGTTCGTCGCCAGGGCAGCCTGCGGATATTCATTGGTCCCGTTAAATCTTGGCAGCAATCCAGCCTCAACCAACACTTGAAAGCCGTTGCAAATTCCAAGAATAGGCTTTTCTTGCTCAACGAATCTTCTCAAGTCTCGTCCAAGCTTGGCTACGATTCCTTTAGCCCATATGGCACCAGCTCGAACATAGTCGCCAAAGGCGAAGCCGCCTGGAAAAACGAGGGCGTCGTAGCTGAGAAGACTCTTATTCTTGATTATCTGGTTCAGATGGACAATTTCGGCCTTAACGCCTAAATCTGCGAATGCCCTTTTAGTTTCAGCGTCACAGTTGGTTCCACCAACCCGCATTATACAAACCTTAACATCCTCTTTTTTCACAAGGTCAACCTCCAAAAGTGCTTTTCCATGCGCTTCTAAGTTCTGCCAAGCTAGCGTTCACAACTGTGCGATCATCTATTCCATGCATACGAAGACGTTTTTCTCGCTTCACCCTACCCACAACTGAGAAGGCAACGCCTTCCATTAAAGCTTCAAAATCTCTTCGCCTTTTTTCCTGAACCTCAACCAAAAATCTGCTGTTGGATTCTGAAAACAAGATGAAATCATTTCGTTGCATACTTCCCGGTCTAGGAACGCTCTTCAAGTGTAAGTCAATTCCATAGTCGCCAGTGAAAGCCATTTCCGAAATTGCAACCGCTAAGCCTCCTTCTGAGAGGTCGTGACAAGCCTCAACATGACCGAAGTCGATGGCTTCAACAATTGACTTCATGATTTTTCTTGCTTGAGACGCTCCAACCTTTGGCACAGTATTACCGAGAAAACCTTTCAACTTATAATATTCAGAGCCACCCAGCTCTGGATAGGTTTGACCAACAACACAAATGAGATTTCCCGCTTGCTTAACATCCATAGAAACCGTCTTTCTCACATTAGGAATCACTCCGACTGCTGTAACCAGAAGTGTTGGAGTAACAGGACCTAAAGGTGACTCGTTGTAGAGACTATCCTTGCCAGAAATAAACGGTGTACCCAAGCCTTTGGCAAACTTGTAGCAAGCTTGGCAAGCTCTCACTAACGCGCCCGTTCTATCTGTTTTCTCAGGATTGCCCCATGTGAAGTTGTCGAGCAACGCGATTCTTCTGCCGCCAACTGCTGTATTGTTTCTGACGGCTTCATCTATGCTGGAGGCAGCCATCCAGTAAGGATCGATTTTTCCATAGTTCGGATTCATGCCGCAGGAAATCACTATGCCTTTCCATGAATCTTCTAGAGGCTTTAAGACAGAAGCGTCACTTGGACCAGCATATTTGCCTTGTAATGGTTTTAGAACAGTGTTTCCCTTCACTTCATGGTCGTAAGTTCGAATCACGGACTCCTTGCTTGCAACATTCGGTGAAGATAAAACCGCGAGGACATCTCCTGTCAGCTGTTTTGGCTCGGCAAAACAGGGTTCTTCATAACTTGGCGCTTTCCACTTAGCTGTTCTTTGAGCTTTTGGCGGTCTAAACAGGAACTTTATTTCGATTTCAGCAACTTTGCATCCGTGAAAGCCAATTTTGAGCATTTTGTCCTTGGTGAACTTGCCGATTGGTGTAGCCTCTACATCTTCTTTTTCAAATATTTCTAAAACATTCTGAAGGTTTTTATTTGGGACCAAGAGGAGCATTCTTTCTTGTGATTCAGAAATGTAGATTTCCCAGGGGGCCATACCGAGATGTTTCAAAGGAACCTTTTCTAACTCAATATGAGCTCCACATTTAGACTTATGAGCGGTTTCGCCAACTGCGCTTGATAAGCCTCCTCCGCCTAGGTCGGTTATTGCAGAGCCTAGTTGTCGGTCTCTCACCTCAATTATGGCTCGCTTAAGCTTTTCTTCCTCTATCGGGTTTGCAATTTGAACCGCTGGTCTCGAGATTTCCTCTGATTTCTCCGTTAGCTCAGCTGAAGCGAATGTGACGCCGTGGATGCCGTCTCTGCCGGTTTTTCCACCTACTAAGAGAATAGTATCACCTGGTTTTGCGTTTTTCACAAACCTATTCTTTGGAAGAATCCCGATGCAGCCGCAGTAAACGACTACGTTGCCTGCGTAGCTCTCGTCGAAATAGATGGCTCCGTTAACTGTTGGTATGCCCATGTTGTTTCCGTAGCATCCTATTCCAGCAACGACTCCGCTAAAGATGTATTTTGGGTGTTTCACGCCAGCTGGAAGCTTTTCGTGTTCGTAGTTTAATGGACCGAAACCTAGGACGTCTGTGCAGGCTATGGGTTCAGCCCAGACACCGAGTATATCTCTTATGACGCCTCCTACGCCAGTTGCTGCTCCTCCAAATGGTTCAATAGCCGACGGATGATTATGAGTTTCAACTTTTGCCGCAACCGCAAAGCCTCTGTCAAAGTCAACTATGCCAGCGTTGTCTTCAAAAACCGAGAGGCACCAGTCTGGATTAAGCTCCTCGGTTGCTTTGGCTATGTACGTTTTGAAAAGACTCTTGATTATACCCTTTTCTGTGGCAACATCGCCTTTAAAGGTCTTGTGATAGCAATGCTCTGACCACGTTTGTCCAATGGTTTGAAGTTCAACGTCTGTTGGGTTTCTCTTCTCTCTGGAAAAGTATTTTTGAATGGCTTTCATTTCTTTTGGGTTTAGTCCGAGTCCTAGCTCTTTGCTGATTTGCAGAAGTTGCTCGTTGCTGGCGCTTGTCAAACGTACTTCAAAGAGTTCAAAGGGCACATCTCTCTTGACGTAGAGGCTCATCTAACCTCCTCAACCTCAAACTTGTAATCGTCTTTGACAGGGTTAGCCAACAATCGCCTACAGATCTCATCCGCTTTTTGCTTAGCATCTTTTAGGTTGCTTGCCTCTAAGCGAACAGTATAAACCTTGCTGACATTGACAGTTTCAACTGCGTAATTTAACTCTGACAACGCCTTCTTGGTGGTTTCGCCTTCGGGGTCAGAGTGTCCTGGTTTGAGGCTTACCTCTACTCTTGCAAGATATTCCATATGAACTAGTCAAACATACAAGTATATATCAATTTTTAACGTGTTTACGACAATTATTGCTTTAAATATGCACATATAAAGACACCTCTCAGTTCACTAATCTCTGCAGTTCTATATCTAAATAACAAAAATGTTGAGATATCTTCGTCTGGTTAGCCTACGGGCCTGTGGAGCCCGGCGCCCGGGTTCGAATCCCAGCCTAGGCGTTTTGAGAAGGCGAGATTCTACGCTGCGCAAGCTCACAATTGCTTGTCAATCCACTGCTTAATTCCCTTTTCTTTAATCTCCATCAAATTCTCAATACAATGGAACTTTATCACTCCAGGATTGCTCTTCAACAGATTGCATGGGAAATCTGGACATTCACTGCAAAGGTCAAAACCTTTTTGAAAACAGCATTGACGAATTTTGCATCTGTCGTCTTCTGGTTTTTTCGCAATATCTGCTTTGCATCCTGAATCTATTGAAGTATTTGCAAGAATCTCTAACGCTTCTTTGAAGTTGTCTATGTCAACCTTACCTTCGAGCCACTTCCCAAAGCCATACTCTTCAACCATATCTAACGCTGATT
>Ga0209635_10000637_pt1 | contig 24599 bp, 22 predicted proteins | sample DeeMarSWOR230_32_FD_187463 | JGI IMG/M metagenome (GOLD analysis project Ga0209635, IMG submission 187463) | Marine sediment microbial communities from White Oak River estuary, North Carolina - WOR-2-30_32 (SPAdes) (version 2) | ecosystem: Environmental > Aquatic > Marine > Intertidal zone >...
GGTAGAGTGTGGTATTGACTCAATAAGCCTTATCCCTGACACAGTGGTAAAGACAAAGCTCGCTGTTGCCAAAAAAGAGAAGGAGATGGGGATATCGGTGGATGAAGGGTAGGGGAAAGAAGTGAAAAGGAGAGTTGTTATTACCGGTATGGGGGCTGTAACCCCCTTGGCTGTAGGTGTTGAGGAGAGCTGGAAGAAATTATGCGCTGGTGAGTCTGGAATCAAAAACATTACCCAGTTCGATGCCTCTTCCCTTAAATGTCAGGTAGCGGGTGAGGTGAGGGACTTTGTAGCAGAAGATTTTTTGACACCAAAAAAGATTAGGAGAACCGATCGCTTTGTACACTTCCTTTTGGCAGCCACCAAAATGGCCATAGAGGATGGCCAATTAACAATCAACCCTGGTGAGGAATACAGGACTGGGGTGATAGCTGCTACTGCGATTGGATCCTGCAAGACCTTCGAGGCAAACCATGAGCGCATTGTAAAAGGGCTCATGAAAAACGTTACCCCATACCTGGTAATCAACCTTTCTGCTAACACCGCTGGAGGTGAGATGGCATTTATGTGTGGCGCTCGAGGGCCCCACCATTTCCTTCAGGAGGCCTGTTCAGCAGGAACAAATGCGATAGGGCTGGGATTCAGAACAATTCTATACGGAGACGCTGAGGTAATGATTGTGGGTGGATCTGATGCCGGTATTAGCCCCACCCTCATGGCAAGTCTGGATAACCTTGGCGCAGTGGCAACCTCGTGGAATGACCAACCCCATAGGTCAAGCAGGCCCTTTGATAAAAAGAGAAATGGCTTTGTCACCAGCGAGGGCTCAGGGGTACTAATCTTGGAAGAGCTTAACCATGCAAGGGCCCGGGGAGCCAAAATATACGCAGAAATAGTAGGCTACGGCTCTACCTGTGATGCTTATCATGCAGTTGCTCCCCTGCCAAGCGGGGAAAGTGCACTCAGGTGTATGGAACTCAGTATCGAGGATGCTGGGATTAGCGCAGAGGAAATAGAGTATATCAATGCCCATGGAACGTCTACCATTGCAAATGATGAAACAGAAACCGTTGCCATTAAGAAGCTATTCGGACCGAGGGTAAAAGAGATCATGATCAGTGCCAATAAATCGATGATAGGGCATATGTGGGGAGCTGCTGGTGCTGTAGAAGGGATCTTTACCGCAAAAACCTTGCAACAAGGCATAATACCTCCGACCATTAACCTGGATGAGGCTGATCCCAAATGTGATTTAGACTATGTTCCCCATGAAGCCCGGCGATCAGATATACGATTAGCCCTTTCAAACTCATTTGGCTTCGGAGGCATAAACGCAAGCCTTGTCTTTAAGAAATTCGAAGAGTGAGAAGTAATAGGTTAAGCCTTCCTTTCCCACTCCTGCTTTGGAGAAATCCATAACTAAATTCCTTGACATAAATTCTTTTATCCCTTAGTTTTCATTGGATACACATTGCTTGCCTCAATAAGCAATAATTGTTTGAAAAAGGGAGGAAGAGCATGGAAATTAAAGTGAATCTCGCCACTCATCTGAAAGAAAAACCAACCGATGAATCCAAACTGGGTTTTGGTCAAATATTTACCGATCATATGCTCCTCATGGACTACGATACGGAGAGGGGTTGGCACAATGCCAGGATAGAGCCCTATGGCTATCTAAAACTTGACCCTGCTGCCGCTTGTTTCCACTATGGTCAAGAGATCTTTGAGGGTCTAAAGGCCTATTCCAGTAAGGATGGTGGGATATACCTATTCAGGGCAATCGATAATTTTAAGAGATTCAACCATTCGGCAAGAAGGGTATGTATGCCCGAGCTTGATGTTCACGTAGCCATGGAAGCCGCAAAAAAGCTGATCCTCACTGATCGGGAATGGATTCCTAAAACTCGCGGAACCTCCCTTTATATAAGGCCTACCATGATTGCAACCGAACCACACTTGGGTGTTAAGGCAGCAAATAACTATCTCTTTTACATTATCCTGGGGCCTGTTGGATCCTACTATCCTGAGGGACTCAATCCTGTGAAAATATATGTAGAGGATAGATACGTCAGGGCCGTGGCTGGCGGTACTGGAGAGGCCAAAACAGGAGGTAATTATGCAGCTAGCTTGCTGGCAGCAGCGGAGGCAAAAAAAAGGGGGTTCACCCAGGTTCTCTGGCTGGATGGATGCGAGAAGATGTGGGTAGAAGAGGTTGGAGCCATGAATATGTTCTTTGTAATAGGTGATGAGGTCATAACCGCACCTCTTACAGGAAGCATTCTAGGAGGCATCACAAGGGATTCTGTAATCCGGATAGTCAGGAACTGGGGCTTGAAGATGGAAGAGAAATTGGTGTCTATCAGTGAAGTCATGGCTGCTGCTACTAGTGGCGAGCTTAAGGAAGCCTTTGGGACTGGAACCGCAGCTGTTATATCACCGGTTGGGCAGATTACCTATAAGGATAAGGACTATGTGATAGCTGGTGGTAAGATGGGGGAGTTATCCCAAAGACTTTATGATGAGATTGTGGCCATCCAGTATGCTGAAAAGCCTGATCCTTATGCATGGGTAGAAAAGATAGGCTAGAATCAGTACCAAATATCCACACATGCCCTATCTGTCTTGGACTTTCTGGAATTTTGCCGCGCTCCCAACCCTAAATCTATCCAGATCTCCAGATACCTATCAAGCACATGAAAAAATATGATTCCCATAAAAAAAGATCTCCATATAAGACGAGGGTCCTTGGTATATGTTGTTTTCTGGTTGTTGGTCTTGGGATCTCAATTACCTCTCTTTATTTTACCAGCAACGAATTTGCCACCGAGTTAAGGCAGGTTAGGCAGCCTAAAGCCAATCGCTTTTATATAGGAATTGATATATCCCAAACTATCAGGCCAGATATTCTGGCCGACTTTAAGGACGCCCTTATCCTGCGGCTAAAGGGTTTTATTGGAGAAAAGACAGTCTCCTACCATGTTTCCATCTTCGGGCTCCCAGGTTGTGGAAGGGAGTCTATCGCCGATATCGTTTCAACTCAATCGCCAGAAGATCCTGCCTCCTTCGGCCGGAGGGTTGAGAAGAGAATCAGGAAGATATCTATTGCCAGAAAAACAAAGGGGGATGAAGACAGTCCTCCTTTGGCTACCCCATTTTTCTGTTTTCTTGAGAAGATACTGACGGAAAGGATCGGGCAGAGGGCGATAATCTTTTCAGATCTTGTCAATGACGACAGCGGCTGCCAAAAACACTATTCCTTCCCCGTAGAAGCAATAACGAAATTCGGCATAAATAAGGAGAGCCAGATTATATTCTTCTATCCCACTCCCTATACGACAGACAGGTATTATACGCCTGAGCTACATGAAAAATTGATCAAAAACCAGGTGAATTTTATCATAGCAATGCAGAAACTCAGTAGTAAAGGTAAGGTTCGGGCATTCTTTTACCATATTCCTGATGATCCTCAGAAAAGATTATCTTTTTTGAGATCACACTTACAGAATTCTGTACCGGTAACTACCTTTGAGATTATCTGGGAGAGGGTTTCTAAAATAATTAATATTCTCATAGCTGCGGTCAGGGGGTAGAAGGTGATGCAACTAGAATTTATTGAGGCACGGGATTTGCCTGATGCCTGGTTCCAGTGTGTTTACCAGATACTTGAAAAGGGCAGGACATACATAATAGACAGGGGGAGCTTTAAGGGGCAGAAGAGGCTTGAGTTTGACTATATAACGGTACACATAAGATTTCCAGGTACAAGGCCACTTTTACCTGACATACCTCCTGCCCTCGGGATACCTAATCCGGTGGCCGATGATTACCTGGATCAATACCTCCCGTACCTTATGACCTCTGCAAAAAAGGAAGGCGAGCAGTACACCTACGGGGAGTATCTCGAACCACAGATAAAGGAAGTTATCAGGATGTACCGGGAAGAGGGCCATGGCACAAACCAGGCCTATATGACAGTAGGTGATCCAGAAACGCTTTACCTTGAGGATCCACCTTGTCTCAGGGGAATTGATACCAGGATCAAGGATAAAAGTCTTCATTTTGTTGTCTATTTTCGATCATGGGATCTGTGGAATGGATTTCCGGCTAATTTAGGTGCCATTCAATTATTGAAGGAATATATGGCTGAGAGCATAGGTGTTGAAGATGGACAGATCATAGCCGCAAGCAAAGGCCTTCATCTTTACGACTACATCTGGGAATTAGCAAAACTACGAACCATGAAACTGTGAAAACCGTAGACACACACAGGCAAACCTTTCTTGGATTTTAGTCGATAATGGCCAAAGTGGATTTCAAGGATCTCGACCTGGAAGAGACAAGGGCATGCGTAGAAAACATTGGGGTTGAAACCTACCGGGCCGAACAGATTAGGCGGTGGATATTCGGCCATGAGGCCGAATCATTCCAGGATATGACCAATATTTCCAAGGAGTTGAGGAATTATCTCAGCTCTTTTTGTAGTATAAGCCAGCTAAAAATAGTTAAAACCGAGATCTCTCTTGATGGCACCAAGAAATTCCTGTTTGCCCTCGAAGATGGTAACATGATTGAGTCCGTTCTTATCCCTGAGAGGAGCCATTATACCGCATGCATATCATCCCAGGTTGGGTGTGCTATGGGATGTAAGTTCTGCCTTACTGCCAGACAGGGTCTTGCCCGGAACCTGAGGAGCTCAGAGATAATAAACCAGGTCATCCAGATCAGGCAATCAATGGATCAACCAGATAGACTTACAAACATTGTTTTGATGGGTATGGGCGAGCCATTGGCCAATTACGATGCTGTAACAAGGGCCATCAGAAATATACTTTCTCCAGATGCCCTAAGTTTTTCCCGCCGCCGGGTGACTCTCTCCACCTGTGGCCTTGTGCCTGAAATAGAAAGGCTTGGCAGAGAACTTCCTATCAATTTGGCTGTTTCTCTGAACGCCGCCGATGATAAAACCAGGTGCCTGCTTATGCCCATTAATAGGAAATATCCTTTAAAGAGTTTGATAGATACCCTGATGCGGTTTCCTCTCACAAAGGGCAGAAGGATTACCTTTGAATATACCCTTATTAATGATATCAACGATAGACTTAGTGATGCCACCAACTTAGCAAAACTCCTTAAAAATATCAGCGCAAAGATAAACCTAATACCATTCAATCACTACCATGGAAGTTCCTTTGAGACACCCGATGAAGGGAGGATTATCGCCTTTCAGGATGTACTAATCAGAAACAACTATACAGCTTTGATCAGAAAGAGTAAGGGGAATGACATCTCTGCTGCCTGCGGGCAATTGAGAACAGGCCGGTAAGGCCCTGGGGGTCGGCTCATAAATAATTCTATACCAATAGAAAAAAGATTGGTCAGGGGAAGCATTTAACTGATTTTGCCTAGTTTCTTTCTTCCATGAGAAAATATGGCTGTGTTCCCGCAACATTCATGTATGCAGGCCTTATTATCTTCCTGGAGCTTATTAATTCTTCTAGCCTGTGGGCGCACCATCCCGCAATCCTTGCCATCGCAAATAGAGGGATGTACACTTCTCTCGGAATTCCCAGGCAATCGTAGACAAAGCCCGAATAAAAGTCAACGTTCGCTGAGATCACCGTATTGTGTTCCTTAAAGACTGAAAAGACTTTCGGCGCCAATCTTTCAACTGCCGTGTATAATTCAAATTCATCCAGGCGGCCTTTTTCCCTTGCGAGCTCCAACGCTTGTTCCTTCAGAATCACAGCCCTTGGATCTGATAGGGTATAGACAGCGTGGCCTAAACCATAGATCTTTCCCGATTTATCAAAGGTTTCTTTCTTCAGTATCTTCATCAAATAGTCCGAGACTTCATTCTCGTCTTGCCAGTTACCTACGTGTTTCTTTATATCATCCATCATATTCACAACTTTTAAGTTTGCTCCACCGTGGAGAGGACCTTTGAGAGACCCGATTGCAGCAGCTATTGCAGAGTAGGTGTCTGTACCTGAAGAGCTTACCACATGGGTTGTGAAGCTAGAGTTATTGCCTCCCCCATGCTCTGCATGAAGGACTAAAACCAAATCAAGCGTCTTTGCATCAAGAGGCGTGTATTTCGTGCTGCCCTTTAACATATAGAGAAAGTCTTCAGCTGTATGGAGGTGTTGCTTGGGATATCGTATCGCCAGAGGCTTATGCTGATATCTGTGGCGCATAGCATTATATGAATAGGCTATAATGGTGGGAAATTTTGCAATAAGATTAATAGCTTGTTTCATTATATTCAAGGTTGCAAGGTCATCTGCATTATCATCCAAGGTATATAAAGCTAACACACAACGTGCGAGCATATTCATAATATCCTTGCCCTTTAGCTTGAGTATCATGTCCTCGGTAAAATTTTCAGGAAGATCCCTTAATTGGGCCAAATACGTTGAAAAATCCCCCAGCTCTTTCTGCGTTGGAAGCTTACCGAACAAAAGAAGAAAAACAGTCTCATCAAATCCAGGCCTTCCGTCTTGTTGAAAGCCCCTGACCATATCTCTTAATTGAATGCCCCTATAGAGTAGTTTTCCATGGATGGGCTTTGCGAGATCCTCCACTTTCTCATAGCCTATAACATCACCTATATGGGTGAGTCCCACTAGTACACCAGTATGATCTTCATTTCTGAGTCCTCTTTTTACATTATACTCCCAGTATAATTTGTCATCGATCATACTTGATTTTTCAGCCGTCTTGGTGAGCTTTTTTAAATCCTCTTCATCCATTTTCACCACCCCTTATCTTTCTGATAATTGCATCGGCCATTTCTTTTGTGCCCGCAGCAGAAACCCTGTCCTTTGATGGCCTTAAATCGTATGTAACATCCTTCCCTTCCTCGATAACCGCGGCAACACCTCTTTCTAGCCTATCCGCTGCCTCAAATTCTCCTATATGCCTTAACATCAGTGCTCCGCTTAAGATTAGCGCTGCCGGATTTACCTTATTCAAGCCCTTATACATGGGAGCAGAGCCATGCGTCGCCTCAAATACTGCATAGGTGTCTCCAATATTTGCTCCCGGTGCAATCCCTAGGCCGCCAACGAGGCCTGCACACAAGTCAGATACAATATCTCCATAGAGGTTGGGTAGTACTAAAACATCATATAATTCTGGCTTCTGTACCAGTTGCATGCACATATTGTCTATTAATCTATGTTCGAATTCAATTTCCGGGTATTCCCTTGCAACCTCCTCTGCCACGTGCTGAAATAACCCATCAGAGGATTTCATAATGTTTGATTTTGTTGTAGCAGTTACCTTTCTTCTCCTATTTAATGTAGCGTATTCAAAGGCAAACCTCACAATCCTCTCCGAGCCGAATTTGGAGATTGGCTTTATAGAAACACCAGAATCATCTCGAATGCTTTTCTTCGTTAATGTTCTTATTTCATCAATGATCTTCCTCGTTTCCTCCTGCCCTTGCTCAAACTCTATTCCCACGTATAAGTCTTCGGTATTTTCCCTTACAACCACTACATCTACCGATTCCGGATTCTTGAGCAGGGAGTATACTCCTCGATAATATTTGCAGGGCCTGAGGCAGGCATATAAATCAAGTTCCTGCCTTAATCTGACATTAACGCTCCTGAAACCCGAGCCGAGAGGAGTTGTAATAGGTGCCTTGAGCGCCACCTTATTCTCCTTTATCGACTCTATAACTAGTTCTGGAAGAGGTGTACCTTCTTTTTCCATTACATCTATACCGGCATCTACAGCCTCCCACTCTATGTTGGCTCCCAATGCATCTATACACCTTTTAGCTGCCTCTGCCACTTCAGGGCCCACTCCATCGCCTCTGATTAAGGTTATTTTGTGAGACATTTTAGGCACGATAATAATTGAGTTTACCCCCTTTTAATAGTATCTGAACGTCTCTATCGCTTAAGTCATGCATCAGCTTTATTTGAGTATGCCTTATCTTATTAATCGCTGAGATATCCGATTTTTGAATCAATTTTGACCTGATCTCCGGGATTTCAATAATATCATTTTTATCGATCCGGTCGTAATCTTCTCCATGTTCAAACAACAATGGCACGATGCCGAAGTTAATGAGATTCTGACGATGAATCCTCTCGATTGATTTTGCGATCACCAGTTTCACGCCAAGGCAGGCGGGACAGAGCGCAGCATGCTCTCTGGAAGAGCCCTGTCCATAGCTCGAACCTGCGATTATGATATTTGCGACTTTCTTTTCTCTGTTCCGTATAGCCCGCTGAACGAATGTTTCATCAAGTCCTTCAAAGACAAAGCTCGCGTATTTCTCGACATTTGAGCGAAATTTTAATCTTGGTCCCGCAGGCATTATATGATCGGTTGTTACCTTATCCCCCACCTTTATTGTTACACTACCATGAAGTAGGTCATCTAATTCTACAAGCTTAGGCAACTCTTTTATGTTTGGACCCTTGATTGATTCACCACTATATCGCGGCCTGAGAATCATGCTGTCATCGATATAATACCTTTCTGGAGGGGTTATTTCTGGCATTTCAGTCTGGGTGGGACTTTCAATTTCTCCCGCTAATGCAGAAAGTGCAGCAACTACCGGGCTCACTAGATAGACTTCTGCATCCCCAGTCCCAGATCTTCCAAGAAAATTTCTATTGTTCGTCCTTAGGCTCACTGCCTTGCTTTTTGGCGAATGGCTTGCACCGATACAGAAGCCGCAGGCCGATTCTGCGATTCTTGCTCCGGATTTTATTAACTCTGACAGGGCCCCGTTCTCTGAAATCATCTCGAGCACTTGTCTTGAGCCTGGAGCAACAATGAGGCTCACTTCAGGATGAAGCTTTTTCCCTTTCAGTATCCCCGCTACCATCATCAAATCTTCATAGGAGGAATTTGTGCAGCTTCCTATACATACCTGGTCAACCTTTAGGCCCTTTACGTTTTCTACTGAATCAATATTATCTGGAGAATGCGGCTTGGCCACTAAAGGCTCCAGTTCCTCAAGATTTATTTTTATTATCTTTTCGTATCTTGCCCCTTCATCGGCCTTTAATTCCCTCCAGTCGTCTTCTCGCAATTGTTTCTTTAAAAACTCTCTGGTTATTTCATCACTCGGAAAGATTGAGGTTGCGACACCTAATTCTGCGCCCATATTTGCTATGGTAGCACGCATTGGAACGGTGAGGTGTTTTAAGGCACCTCCACCATACTCTATTGCACAACCCGCATTCCCTCTAGTTGATAAGAGGTCTAAGATATGAAGAATCATATCCTTCGCTGTAACGTATGGCCTTAATCTTCCCAATAGCGCTATCTTTATTACTTTTGGTACAGTAAAATAAAAAGGCCTTCCTGCCATAGCTAACGCTACATCAAGGCCACCGGCACCCATTGCGAGTGAGCCTACGGCACCTGCGGTGGGAGTATGACTATCTGAACCAAGCAAGGTTTCGCCTGGCCTTGCAAACCTCTCAAGATGCACCTGGTGGCATATACCGTTACCGGCTTTGGAAAATAAGATGCCGTATTTCGACGCTACGGTTTCAAGGTATTTGTGATCATCTGCGCTCTCAAATCCTTGCTGCAAGGTACTATGATCAACATAGCTGACCGAAAGCTCTGTTTTTATATTAGAGACATTCAGTGCCTCAAGCTGAAGATAGGCCATCGTGCCAGTTGCATCCTGGGTTAACGTTTGATCTATGTTGATTGCAATCTCTTTTCCAGGAAGGAAACTACCCTCTACCAAATGAACCGATACTATTTTCTCGTAAATGTTTTTTGGTTTATCGACCATATTACTTTAGAGAATTCTCCGTTTCGCTATTCCACTCTTTCAGGACTTTAGCGTGAGGCTCCCCGCTTACAGGATGGGACATTCTGGCATTTCTCGTAAAAAAGCTATTTAAAAAGCTTTTGATCTTTCCATGATCCACACAGCCTCATCCGAGGCATCGGCCTCTAGCATTTAAAAATGAAAAAGGCCATGGATTTCACCCATGGCCTTACGTTATTATGAATCCATGGGCAACCTATGGGGTCTGCCCATGGCCTCCTCTCATTTATTTTCAGGTGATCTGGCGGAGGCGGGCAGACCCCTCCCTAGGGTAATGAAAGCCACACCTAAGGAATCGAATCTGCCCTCTTCTTTCCATCCTCAATGCACCTTTATATCTTTTGCTTCTATTAAATAATTTCGTGTACCATGTCAACCTTTTTTTCGTATATTTTCGAAAAAAGCGGACCAAGAGATGCTCGCCCGAGCACCTGACGTCATCAAGGCATTGGTCAATAAGCCCTCACACAGTATATAGCGTAGGCCTTATAATCTTGGCGCAAGATCCTGATTTCTCTATACTTCCTACCTGAAAAAAGGATTTCTTATCAGTTTTAAAGGTTAGAAAATGCTTGATTGATGGTATGCATACCAAAATCTTTAAACCTAGTGACTACTGCGGAATTGCAGTTTCTGGAGCTTCAGAACTAGCAAATCGCTTTATTGATTGTCTACAAAAGGTATTGTCAGAAAAAAACTGGTGGATGTTGATCCTATTGTGAACGAAATTCTTGAATGGGGTAAATCCGAATATATAAAATGGTTCGGAAATAGACCGTGGACTTCTACAACCCAAAAGGGACAGATCATCGACCAGAGACCAGGAATGATGTTTATAGTATCTGGATACAATGAACAAACTGATAAGAGGAGCCTGATTTATTTACTCAATAGCGCACTTGACTTTGCGGCCAGACTTTGCGTAGCCAGACACATGTTGGCAGGGGTTCCCCAGTATACGATCTACTTAATGCATAGGCTATACAATCCTCAGATGAAACTTGTGAATGTCCGAGCATTAGCTGTATATTTAATTACTGAAACGGCTACCCAGGCCCCAAAGGTTGGAGGCCCTCTTCGAATGGCAGAAATCAGCTTGGAAAAAGGGTATCAAGGCTTATCGGAAGATTTGATACAGAGTATAATCAAAAAGAATGACGAACAAAAGACTAGACTTTGTGAATTCTTTTTTACAAGGAGAGGAAGATGATCGAAAAAATTACTGACAATGCATACTTTGTTATCAATCTGAACTCTTTTTATTCATGAATACAGAGATATGATTCTATTCTCACCAATCAAACCACTATGTCTGAGGCCGAGTCGGAACCAGATTATACTCTTATAGAAGATGAGCCGGAAGAGAAAGCACTAAATCGTAATAGGTATCATAATAAAACTTCTTGAACTGTATTCTCATTAACGCGAACATACTCTTTCCTTTGTTTAGGAATAGCCCTGCACTCCAATATTTTGAATTCGGAGAATGGCTCTGCCATGAAGCAATCGAGGCAGTTCCTCACCGCCATTTCATTTTCAGCATGGGCAACAAATTTCTCGTGTTGTATCTTGATTACATTATTTCAGCCAGGACTACAGTAATATTATCGTTACCTCCGGCCGATTTAGCCAACTCAATGAGTTTTTCTCCCTTTTGAGGCAAAGCGCCTGCCGAAGAGAGGACATCCTGGATCTGGGTATCGTAGACCATATCCGTAAGACCGTCTGAGCAGAGAAGAAACAGGTCACCAGTGAACGTCTTTCCCCTTACGAGGTCAAGGGCCAAACTCTCTTCGATACCAACTGCCCGTAGAATAATGTGGCGGAGGGAATGCTTTCTGGCTTCGGCCGGCGTGATCAGACCTTGGTCTATCTGATCCTGGACAAGAGAGTGATCTTGGGTCAGTTGTTTGAGCTGTCCATTACGAAAGCGATAGGTTCTGCTGTCTCCCATATGTCCAAGCACAAAACCTTCATCAGAAAAAGTCAGTAGTTCTGCTGTGCAGCCCATTCCCGTGTCGAGAGGATTTTCCTGTACATGACCCAGAATCCTTTCATTAGCAAAACTAAAGGCCCTTTTCACCAGCTCGAGTGTTTCTTTTTCAGATCGACCCCCGGTCCTTGAAAAAACTTCCGTTGTAGTTTGAACAAAGATACGACTCGCCAATTCGCCGGCTGCCGCACCACCCATACCGTCTGCAACAAGGCAAAAGCCCAGTTCAGGGCTTACGCAAAAAGCATCCTCGTTATTCGCACGTTTTGGGCCAACTTCTGATTTACCGAAAGAAACACTTTTTGGCATATACCAAACACTTAAGTATTTTAACGGAAACGTGAACCAAGGGCAGTCTAATCTTCTACAAAATTACGGCAAGTGGAAGCCCATTATTTTCTTGACATAATGTCTTTAAACTATAACTATTTATAAACAAGATGTCGATAAAAACATAAAGGCTTTGAGTGATTTTCACTTTAAAGCTGCAATAGACACCTTCAGCATATGAAAACCATACCCGTTATTGTCGTCCAGCTCGTTCATATCCAGGGACCTCTAAAAGGTGAAATTCAGGAGTTTTCGGAATCGACCATCTCTGTTGGTCGCCATCCGACTTGCCATATGCAGTTCCCGAAGGACCTATCCATTGTCTCTCGAAAACATGCTCAAATTGTCAGGGAAGGCAATCGCTTTAAATTGATTGATCAAAGCACCAATGGAACATTTGTGAACGGAAAAAGGGTTAAGGAGGCATATCTCAAAAATGGGGATGTCTTGGTTTTTTCTGAAGGCGGTCCCAAGGTAAGCTTTTTGACCAAGATGATGGAACCCCAGCATGAAATCGAGGATGTCCCTTTGCCAAGCCCGCCAAAAGAACCGGAAGTATCAATGGTTGAGAAGCCTTCAATGGCCAATGCCCAGCCTGAACAGGTCCTGAGAGAGCAGATTTCCATCCAAAAAGCGCAGGTTCCCCTTATCATTCAATATGGCCCTACACTCCGTTCATTTAAAGAACTGCCTGTGACCATTGGGAGAAACCCGAACTGTGATTTTACCCTGAACCACCCAGCAATTCTTGATCGCCATGGCGAGTTTTTTTTCACTCAGAATCAATACTGGGTGAAGGATCTCACCGGACAGAAGTTGATTTCCATCAATGGCCAGCCTGTTGATGAGCAGGCTCCCCTCAAACCAGATAATCGCCTGGGGTTAAGCCCCCAGGGGCCCAATTTCCGGTTTCTGGGTGAAGGCCGTTTGGCAGAATTGGAAGAACCCGTCCCAGAAGAACCCATGAACGCCTCCCATGAAGAAGAGGAGGAGTATCCCCGGGGTGAGCATAGGGATAGAAACGCCAAAAGGGGAAAGTCCATATTCAAGAAGTTATTGCAACGTTAATATAAGCCCCTATTCCCTCCTGCTATATGCAGAAAAATAGGCATGTTTGACCCTCAAATAGCGGTTACAGAGTTCCTCCCAGGGGCATAACAAACGGGAGGTGGTGCTCAAACCTTGTGGTCTCTGGAGAAAAAATGCAGATTCCCTCCATGCCTTTTAAGATTCTTGCCCTGGCACCTTTCAGATCTATTGATGATATCGCATGGACTGAAGAGCCCATCCAGATTGACAATACCAATCTAGACCAGGTTATAGATGAGCTGGGGCTGTCTTTTTATATTCCCATTCCCAGAGACTTGTGTCCGGCCGGAGGCCTCGACATCAGATGCAAAAGGCTAAAGGACTTCCACCCCGATGGCCTTATCCAAAGCAACGCCTTTTTAAAGAACCTTTTGGATGCAAAAAGATCTATTCAAGAAGCCAGTGCTAAAGGCCTATCCTCACGTGAAATAGGTGCACGGCTTAAAGAGTGGCCGGATCTTCCGCCGATTCAAATCAAGACTGAACCTCATAAACCAAAGAGGACTTCGGCACGTGCCGTTGATGATATTTTAAAGATGGTGGCCCTTCCGGGGGAAAGTCCAAGTCCTCCTTCTGAAACCTACACCCTGACGGATCAGATCGATACCGTCCTTCAACAGATACTGAGCTATATTCTTTTTTATGAGAAGTTCAGAAATCTCGAAGTCGTCTGGCGTGGCCTGAAACTCCTCATCCAGCAAGGGGGAATAGATGGTCAGATCAAGCTCGGGATCGTCCCAGTGTCTTTTGAAACATTGGATGAAACGCTAAGCAGCTTAACCACTAGACTGATACAAGATCTGCCTTCTTTGGTCATCGTTGACCTTCCCTTTGATAATTCCCCAAGAAGCCTTGAATTTCTTGAAAAGATCGCCCGGTTTTCAGAGACCCTTCTGGTCCCAACAATTTCATGGATTACCCACAAGTTCCTATATCTCGATACCTGGCAGGACCTGGAGAAACTCCCTTTTCTGCCTCATTATCTGGAAGGTCCAGCCTTTGCAAAATGGCGCCGTTTAAGACAGGCTTCTTCGGCGAACTGGTTAGTAGTTACCTGTAATCGTTTCCTGGCCCGCTATTCTTATGGGACAGATAATAAACCTCGACTGGTTCCGCTTGAGGAGCGCCGTCGCCTTTGGGCGAGCCCGGTATGGGCTATCGGGTGTCTGTTGGCACAGAGCGTTGTCAGGTATGGTTGGCCCACCCGATTTACTGAATGGCAGCATATACGACTGGAAGATCTGGCCTTGAATACGGAAGACACGACCGTGTCCCTTCCAACTGAGGCTGCTTTTGCCGAGGACAGAATCCATCAATTCATCAGGGCAGGAATCATGCCGCTTATCGCTCAGCAAGGTAAAGACGTTGCTTTTACGCCGGCAGAGTCAACCCTTGCAGGCGGATCCTTGGGCTACCAGGCTTTCGTGTCTAGAATCACCCAGTTTCTCTTATGGTGTAGGGATAATTTCAAAAAAGACCTTCGGCCCTCTGAGCTTCAGGAAGCGCTTAGCCAAGCCTTTTCTCTATTCTGGGAAAAGACCGGTCACTTGGGTCCTGAGAACCTGGAGATTACAGCCAGCGAGCCCGGCCCTGACGAGCGTAGTACCCTTCGGATTGCTCTTAAACCTTCCCGCAAAATATTGCCCGCCGGGGAAAAGGTAGAGATGGAGTTTGTTTGGTAACTCCCTCAGCTGATAGAACTCTTCAACGATTCTCTCAGGGGATCAGGAATATTGTCCACTGCGTCAAGGTCAATAAGCTCTTGGAAGGCAGGAATCCCGGATAATTGTGTAACTTGAACGATAAAGTTATCCGGAGGAAGAAAAGTCTCAAGTGGCGCCTTCAGGACCACAACAGGGAGCCCCCCAAAGTCAGGTAGTTCTCTGATTCCCACCTCGTAGCGAAGATCCTGGAGTAACTGGGTTAAGGCAGGGTAATGCTTCAGGAAAACAACCATTGCCAGATGGTTAATGAGGCATTGTCTCATATCGTCAGCCTGCTGCGGCTCAACCTCGGACAACATGGCCTTCAAGCGATTGAGAGGGCACTCACTTCGATACGAAAGAATCCATCTGGTGGCAGCCATGATGTTAGTAGGCTTTTCCTGTGAATCTCCAGAGTAAAGAGAGTAGGTAAAAGGGGCTCCCTCCAATTGGTTCGACATAGAGGGTAAAGGGGCGTGAAGCTTCCTGGGCAATCCAAAAGGTTTTTCGCAAATCGATGCATACTGCTCTTGGAGTTCAGCAAAGGCCTTATCTGAGCCAGGCACCTCCTCCATCGTAGCACTTCTTACATAAGTGCCCAGTAGCTTTCTGGGGATAAAAAGGGGTCTTAAGATATTCAGATGCCCTTTCAGGCGTTTTTCCAAAGCACTAACAGTTTTCTCTGTGATCTGACGAAGCTGCATGAATTGCTGATTGTCCAAATTCTTGCGAGGAATCTCTTCTCTATCCATAATCATAGACCTAATTTTTTAATTTCTTTCAATATTACATAATATGCACCAGTAAAAATGTCAAACTGGCACATCTATTTGAGCTTGACCACATATACATCTGCTGCTTCCTCGGTAGAATAAGGGCCAAAGACAATTGATTCAGGGAATCCTTCCACTTTGACAAAATAAGAGGTCTCAGTATCCAACTCATTTTGAACAGCCCAGGCCCCATACTCTTTTTCACCCAGGTTCAGTTCTAAGCCCTTCATCGGATAGTTGAGAACCGACTGACTCGGAAGTTTCCCCTTGGGGCCAATTGCATGAAAGGCAATGTTGGCGCCTGCCACTCCAAACATGGAACCGGGCCAGGAGGTATTTTCCGGCCCGATCTCAAACCACTGCCCAATCTGGGCACTGCCGTAAGTGTCAAGACGATATTCCGCTGATATTTCCCTTGTCGACCCGTGAACCTTCGCGACCAGTTTTGCACCCACCCCTGGGTCCGAGACAGACAAAACATCCACGCCCATTAGGGGAGTGGTCAATTTCTCAGCCGATACAGGTTCACCCTTTGTTTGCAATATTAGGATTGGGAAACTAAGCCCTCTCTGGGCCTGGACGGTGATCGCCAGAAGAGATAGTCCATATCGGATGGCTGGTTTGAGTAACTCTTCATCGGACGCTAATATTCCCCATAGCGCAATCTTTGAATCTAGCAACTCATCCCTAGCACCCATCCAGGCCACCTTTTCAAGATCATCCTTCCAGAAATGCCCATTAACCTCAAGGCCATAGGTTTTCATTTGAGATATCAACTTTTTGACCAAATCTTCAGAGGAAACCAGTGAAGTAAACCACATCTTTTTCATGATTTTGTCCTTTCTCTCTCTGCTTCTCAAGGCATTTCTTAAGATATCGATTACTTACCATATCAAACCCAACTAAGATATCAAGAACAAAATTACAATTCTACTTGTATTGTTTGAGACATAATCTTTTGCATTTCCAGAGGCTTGTATAAACCGCCATAAAAATTTGTTGACAAGAATGTCATGAGATGCTACCAACAAAAAGGATTTACCCGCTGATTGATTTGAAAGGCACGCCAGCTTCGGGGTGGATTCGGGTCTAACCCCAAAAATTTGAACTTGAGGTTCATTTTCCCAATCATGATCGGTTGTTAAGAGATCAATTTCATCCAATCACAGTTGAGCCTACTCACTCAGAATCAGGATCACTTGCTAAAGGTCACTTTCCAGCATGGCCCGGCTGATGGGAGGTGTAAGGCCTTATCACATCCATGTAGTTGGTTAAAGAGATGGGGTTTTTAGCGTTTGGAGGTGTATCATGCATAGAGTAAAGGAGGTAATTTTTATCTTCCTGATCGTTCCCCTCGTTATCTTTGCCTGTGCCTCTACAAAGCAGGTAGAGAAAAAGCCGCCATTTAAGTTCGTAGGGACCACACTGTCAAAAGGGATCGATGATACAGGGACCACAGGGATTCCTTCAGAGCCTACCACCACGTTTAGCACACAAGATAGTGAGGCTATTGCCCTTCTTAAGTTTAAGAACCTATCAGGAAAACACACCCTGCGGTGGGAGTGGTACGACCCGGCAGGCAATCTCTATTATTCTACCGGAAAATTTCCCCTTAAGACTTCCCGTGGAAAGTATCTCAGAGAGGCAACCGCATGGCACCGGCTCTCTATTGAAGGTGATCAGGCAGCAAAATATCCGGGTGAGTGGAAGGTAAGAATCTACCTCGATGATGAGCTCATGGAATCCAAGGCTTTTGTTCTAAAGGCATTAACAGACGTCGCCAAGCTCCCTCCTGACCTTGCGCACAAGCCATATCCTAAGGACTGGGGCCTCATCATAGGCATAGAGGACTATGCTCACTTGCCCAGTGTGGATTATGCGAGAAAGGACGCACTCATTGTAAAGGATTATTTTATCAAGGTCTTGGGAGTGCCAGAAGACAATATTATTTCCTTAATAGACAGCGACGCAACCAAGGCCAGGATAGAGGGATATCTCAAGCAGTTTATTCCATCCAATGTTGGGAAGGATTCAACCCTCTATGTGTACTTTGCAGGCCATGGTGCCCCTGACATGAAAAAAGGCGATCCCTATCTGGTTCCCCATGATGGCGATACCAAATTCATCGAACAGACAGGCTACAAACTGACGGACTTCTATCAAGACCTGGGCAATCTCGGTATACAGAGAGTTTATGTATTCCTTGATTCCTGCTTTAGTGGTGTTGCAGCAAGAGCCGCTGAGATGCTTACAAAAGGGGCCAGACCAGCCCTTGTCCATGTGAAGGATGTCAGCCTCCATTCTGATGCGGTCGTCTCTCTCAGTGCAGCGTCAGGAGGGCAGATGAGCAATATCTATGCCGAAACAAAACACGGCCTTTTTACCTATTTTCTGTTGAGGGCACTCAAGGGCGAGGCTGACGCAGATGATGATAGCTGGATTAGCGTGAAAGAGATTTTCGAGTATGTAAAAAGTCACGTCACCCGCGTTTCGCGCCGGATGGGCACGGAACAAACCCCGGTCATCATGCCATCTTTGGATATCCTGAAGGACATAGCAGTGAGCAGAGTACTGAGGTAAAGTAGGCAGGTTGGAGGAGCGGCCCATTAGGCCTTGAGGATCGCTACGCTTGAGGTCGGAGGCGAGGTAAATATTTAGGTGAAAAGCGGCAAATCGATAATCAAGGCTAGATTTTCATGTATCGTGCCGATCTTCGTGCTCCAATTTGCATTTTTCGTCCCGTTTCTCTTAGCGCAAGATGTCACATGGGTCACGGTTGAAGGTACAGCCCCAGTGGAGCAGATCAGCAAGGAACAGGCGAGGAGTCGGGCCATAGAAGATGCCATGCGAAAGGCCGTAGAGGAGGTCGTCGGTGCTAATATCTCAGCAGAGACCCTTGTGGTTAACCTCAGGCTTTCAGGCAGCATACTCGGGGCAATACCCTACGGCAGGCTGATTGATAAGGAGATACTAGAGGAAGGCCTAAAGGAGATTCGCAAGGAAGGGCAAGAGGCACCCTCCTTGCTATACTGGGTCAGGATGAAGGCAGGTGTGGCTGAGGAGACCAGCGGCGTGGACCCATCTTTCAGGCTCCAGGCCTCACTGAACCAGTCCAGTTTCAAAGACGGCGATGAAATGCTGATACGTCTTAGGCCAACAAAGGACTGCTACTTTTCGGTTTTTAACATATTAGAGGACGAAAAGGTCCTCAGGCTGATACCGAATCGATTTAAGGAGGATAATTTCTTAACGGCCAACGAGACCTTTTGCTTTCCTGAGGAAGACGATAAAAACAGGGGGATAGAACTGAGGGTCCACACCCCAGAGGACAAGGATGCTGTTACAGAGTCAATCTATATATTAGCCCTCAAGCAACCTTTTGAGCTTCATGCTGCGAGATTCCAGGAGGGTATCTATGGGCTATACAATGGCCAGACCGCATTTATGAAAGACCTGATTAAGGAGGTTGTTGGCATCCCCCTCAGCGAAAGGGCAGAGAAGTTGATCCAGTACCAAATCAGGAAAGACAAAACTGGGGCATCCAATTAAATACAGATAAAAGAAGCGCGCGTACCCTTGCCTCTAACCTAAGCCCCGAATACCTTCGGGACGGTCCTCCAACGGTGCGTAGCGCCCGGCAAGCGCTCCTTGCCGATTTCAATTCCAAGAAGGAGGTGTTAGATGAATCTTTTCAAAAGAATGCTTATCGTAGTGCTGACCCTTTCGGTCATTAGCCTCTATTTTCCAAAAATCGTTCTTGCTGGGCAGGGCCTATTATTTGCAGAGGCAGCCACAACAACAGGTATAACAGAACATACCCCTGAGATTCTCGCACCGCCAGAGGAGGACATACCTGTCGAAAAAGTAGCCAAAGAGGAGAAAAAGACTTGGCTATGGGCGCTGCTAGGTGTGGCGGCGATAGGTGCTCTTGCTGCCGGCGGAGGAGGTGGCGGAGGCGGTGGGGGTGCCCCTCCCCCCGGTACTGGCGATGTAACGGTTGGGTGGTAATGGACAGCGGCAAGGCAGTGCTAGCAGCTGGTTGGAACTGCCGCAAAAGCCGTGATCCCTAACGAGAAAAAGGGGAAAGTAAAATGAAACGCCTACATAGCAAAACCCGATTTGGATCTTGCATCTTGCACTTTGCAGTTTGCATTGGTCTCATTCTGCTCTCCGGCTGTGGCAGCGGCTCTGATACCTCCCAAAGTACTTCCTCTGACACGGGTTCAATTGCCTTCAGCGTCGTATTTCAGGGTGCTCCAAGCAAAAGTGAAATGCGCCAAGCAACCGCACTCGACTGTGCAGCCAGTGGTGTCTCTACGGTAGAGGCAAGTATCTATGATCAAGCCAACGTTTTGCTCAAAAGCGGTGGCCCGTGGACTTGTGAGGCCCACGGGGGAACAATCAACGGTGTCCCAGCAGGGAGCAACTATAAGGCTGTTATCCTGGGAAAAGACTCCGACGGGGATATATTGTACCAAGGTGAAAAAACAGGCATAACCGTTACGGCTGGGCAGACCACGCATGCGGGAACAGTAACCATGAGCTACATCGGTGCTACGTTACTTTGGGATGTTAGTAACTGGGATGAGGCAGATTGGGGCTAGTTGCGTTTTTTATACAAACAAGGATTTAATCCCACTCATAATGAATAGAACGATCTAGGTTTTTCCTATAAAGAGCCATCAAATTTGAAGGGAGAAAGCTAGGGGTAAAGAGACGATAGCCATTGTGAGGAGGACAATCGGCCCTCATGTCCTTTTGTTACCTTGGGCAGGGCATGTCAGGGGCATGGTAAACACAAAAAGGAGGAACTTGCAATGAATACATTAATCCGATTGCTTGTTATTGCTTTAGGTCTCATAACCTTCGCCACCTCTTCTGCCTGGGCCGAAGGTTTGACGATTCCTAATACCTTCACAGCCGGCACCCCGGCCAAAGCGAATGAGGTGAACCAAAACTTTTCCGCCGTCGCCGCGGCGTTGCCCCTTGCGTGGGCAACTATTGACGATGGTAAATATTACTTCACAGATAGTAGCTGGGTTGATATTAACACATTGAATATTGATGTTCCGTCGGACGGGATTCTGCTCATAACGGGTTCTGTGGTCGTAGAAAACCTTTTAGCATCTGCAGTAACAATCAGGACAGGAGCAGCCGTTGATGGGTGGAATGTAACAGGCTTTTACAACGGATATGGATACTTTGGGGCCGCCGGCTCTGGCAGTGAATCTAAGACCATGTCGTTTACCGCCAGCGCGGCAGTTACTGCGGGGGCACATACTGTTAGTCATTATTTCAGCGGATATCAGGCCACTCAGAATGGTGCTTACTGGATACCGGCGCTGAACGTTGTTTTTATCCCAGCCGGCCAGGGAACCATATCCAGCATCACGGGGGCAATTCCTGCCCCAGCGGATGATTCCACGCATTCGGTGCAGTAACTAGCCGGACCAGAGATCTCAATTAATATTCAGGCTCTTTTGCAAAAGCCTCGCCCTCAGGGGCGGGTCTTTCCGCAAATAAGAAGGCATTACAGCGCTGCAGGGCAGCCAAAGGCACACGGGAAAATCTAAAGGACATTTTATGGCAAAGTGGTGAATATCCTCGAATTGAACATAGCCGAATAATAATGATGTTTAAATTGAAAAGTGGACACAGATTGTCGGAATAAATGGGCCTCAAAATTGAGGCCTTTTTATTGCTATCTCCGGCTAAAGGGAAGTGAGAGGGAACTGGGTGAAATACTGACATTCACAGGTAGAATGTGCTATTTACAAAGTGAAACTGGGGAAATCCTGGTGAAATTAAAGGATGGCACTGATGAAAAAACAATACAGGCCATTCAAAGAGAATTGCACCTGGAGACCATAAGGTTAGTTTCCAGACCAAATCTTTACCTGATGAAAATATTGGACGGATCTTCGGTCGAGAAAGTCATGGAACGTTTACGAAATTATAAAGAAGTGATATTATCAGAGCCGAATTATGTGGTAGCTATTTACTAAGGCTAAGGAGAGGACATGAAGAGACTGGGTATTATTGTACTGATAGCAACTTGCTTGTTAGCCACGCCAGTATGGGCTTCTGAGTTAAGTTGGGATAACAAGAGCCGGATTGCCCAAGGAGCCGCCTACGTTCCTGGAGAGTTACTGGTCAAATATAAACCGTCTGTTCGTGCTGCCGCCTCAGAGCATTATCAGACTCGATGGGGCATTTCCACCCTTCGGAGTTTCAGAAGTATCGGCGTCCAGCACGTGAAGCTTCCAGAGGGCATGACCGTTGATGAGGCCCTGGAGATTTACAGGGACGATCCCGATGTGGAGTATGCGGAGCCCAATTATTATTGGTACGTAACAGCTACTCCCGATGACACCTACTTCAACCAGCTATGGGGTCTGCACAATACTGGGCAGAGCGTGAATGGCACGAGTGGTACACCAGATGCGGACATCGACGCTCTGGAGGCCTGGGATATAACTACAGGCAGCAGCAGTGTGGTGGTCGCTGTGATTGATTCAGGGGTGGATTACAGCCATCCGGACCTTTCTGACAACATTTGGACCAACCCGGATGAAATAGCGGGAAACGGTATTGATGATGATGGCAACACATATGTTGACGATGTGCGTGGGTGGGACTTCGTTGACGACGATAACGATCCTATTGACTCCAATGATCATGGCACTCATGTGGCCGGCACCGTTGCCGCAGTGGGAAACAACTCCACTGGAGTAACTGGGGTAAGTTGGACGGCAAAAATCATGGTCCTCAGGTTCCTGAATGCCTTTGGTTCCGGGACCACTGCGGATGCCATCAGTTCCATCGAGTACGCCAATACTAAAGGGGCTCATGTAATTAATAACAGTTGGGGTGGCGGGGGCTTCAGCCAGTCCCTCAAAAACGCAATAGATGCCTCTTCTACTGTGGTTGTCTGTGCAGCGGGAAATGATGGCACAGACAACGACAATACCCCCCACTACCCATCGAACTATACAAGCTCCAACATCATCGCAGTGGCTGCAACGGACCAGCACGATAATCTGGCCTCTTTCTCGAACTATGGAGCTACCTCCGTGGACGTTGGCGCACCAGGGAAAAACATCTACAGTTGCCAGCCTGGCAGGCAGACGGTATGGAGCGATAATTTCGATGACGGCAGTATCAGTGATTGGACAACAGGTGGGACGAAAAACACCTGGGATACTACAAGTTCCCTATCTTTCAGCGGTTCCTATTCGCTCACGGACAGCCCTGGTGGCGACTATCAAAATAACACGGACTCATGGGCGAGGGCGCCTGTTGTCGACCTCTCCTCCTATAGCGGCGTAAAACTCGGATTCCAACTTAGGGGAACCTCTGAAGCTGGCTATGACTTCTTATATGTTGAGACTTCTAATGATGGATCGAGCTGGATGAGCCGAAATATCCTGATCGGCAGTACAATCTATTCCCGCATTTCCGGAACCTCTTCTGGCAACTGGCTCAGCGCGTCTGTGGATTTGGGAGACTATGATGGCACTGGCACCGTTTACTTCAGATTCCGCTTTACAAGTGATTCCTTAATAGATGCTGATGGCTGGTATATAGACGACGTGGGAGTTATTGCAGCTTCCTCATCCTACAATGGCACGGAGTACCAGTTTATGGATGGCACCTCCATGGCTGCACCGCACGTCTCTGGTGTAGCAGCGCTCATCAAGGCGCATAACCCATCTTTGACGAATACTGAGATTAAAGCAGCCATAGAGAACAATGTGGACCCCAAGGCATCGCTGAGCGGCAAAGTGGCAACAGGGGGGCGCGTGAATGTTTCCAACGCCCTCTTTCTACCAGCGCCAAGTGATTTATCAGGAACGACCGTCTCAGCAAGCCAAATTGACCTGAGCTGGACGGACAACTCTCCAAATGAATCTGGCTTCAAGATAGAAAGGAAGAAGGGATCAGGAGGAACTTATAGTCAGATAGCCACTGTGACAGCCAACGTAGCGTCCTATAGCGATACTGGATTGAGTGAAGCGACGAGCTATTACTACCGTGTCCGTGCATCCAGCTCGGCTGGAAACTCCAGCTATTCCAATGAGGCCAGCGCCACTACCTATCCGGCTGCACCAAGCGGTTTATCTGCTGAGGCATTAACTAGCAGTCAGATCAATTTGTCCTGGATAGATAATTCCTCTGGAGAATCCGGCTTCAAGATAGAAAGGAAGGGGGGATCGGGAGGAACCTATAGTCAGAAAGCCACTGTCGCGGCAAATGTAACCGGCTACAGCGATTCGGGACTCACTGCATCTACTAGCTATTATTATCGTGTGAGGGCATATAATGACGCTGACAATTCCACGTATTCCAACGAGGCAACTGCCACTACATTTTCCTCCGGCGGTGGAGGAGGCAGCGGTGGCGGGTGCTTCATTGACACTACGGTCTACGGTTCGCAGATGAAGCCACACCACAAGCTGCTGCATGAGCGGTGAGTAAGGGGCTAGCCGCTAATAGTTATAGTTCCCTATTGGTCTGGTGGGCATTCATATAGCATCTTTCCTACATTTTTGTCCCGCAATTTTCCTTTCCAACACATCTTCAGCTGTTAATTTTCAATTCAGATATGCCCTGCCATCACGGGATATTTCCTTGTTCCTGATGCCCGCCGGCTCCAGAGGTCAAGAATCAAACACTCACTTGAGCCAGTGCTGGAGAAACTCCCTTCGCAGGGGATGGTGGAGGCCACACGGGCCCGTCAGGGCCTTATGACGAGGCGGAAGCCCACAGCGTTGGATGGCATGTCCGGCGGCAATCTCCAGCGCTTGGCGGAGCGGCACCCATGGGCGTCGGCGAAGCAATGGCCTCCCCGCATAACGCGCTCGGTACCCGAGGATGGCCCTTCGGGATCAGTGACATCT
>Ga0209635_10000640_pt1 | contig 24573 bp, 29 predicted proteins | sample DeeMarSWOR230_32_FD_187463 | JGI IMG/M metagenome (GOLD analysis project Ga0209635, IMG submission 187463) | Marine sediment microbial communities from White Oak River estuary, North Carolina - WOR-2-30_32 (SPAdes) (version 2) | ecosystem: Environmental > Aquatic > Marine > Intertidal zone >...
CTGTTGAGGGTGGGAAGATTAATGTTTACACGTTTCAAGCCCATTGCATGCAGTTCTTCAGCCAAATGAGCAAGCAACGTTCCATTAGTGGTCATGGATAAGTCCTTTGAGCCTGGTATGGATGCGATGCCTCCAACAATTTCTATGACATCCTTGCGCATGAGAGGCTCTCCACCTGTGAGCTTAACTTTGGAGATACCTAAGCCAACAGCAATTCTGATGATGCGAATAATTTCGTCAACGGTCATTTCCGCGGCGGTATCTTTCAGAAGTTGTTTTTCACCTTCTCTGTGACAGTATAAGCAACGCAGATTACAACGTTGGGTGATTGCTACGCGTAGGTTGAGAAGCGGGCGTCCGTAGTTGTCTTTCAACACCATTGTTATTCACGTGCATGGTTAACGATGTGGGCAGCTTCGGGCAATATAAGCTTTTCAAAACAAAGCCTAACCGCATCAGTTGAACCTGGAATACAGAAGAATACTTTGCCTCTTGCCACACCCGCAACGGCACGAGACAGAACAGCGGCAGAACCGATCTTATCGTAGCTTAGATACCTAAAAATTTCGCCAAACCCTGGCAAAGCCTTCTCTAGTAAAGGTGAGACGCTTTCGATAGTGACATCTGAGGTAGCTATGCCGGTGCCGCCACAAAAAACAACAGAGTCCACGCCAGCAAAATCCAACGCATGTTCCATACTTTCCTCAATTGACGGTTTATCGTCTGGAATCGTCTTCCGAAATGCCACCGTGTGCCCTGCGTTTCTCAGCAAAGACTCAATCAGGTCTCCTGAAGCGTCTTTCACACGCTTGCCTTTTTTCAATTCTCGGTAGCGAGATGTACTGCAGACAAAGACGCCGAATCTCAATTTTTTAGGTGCTTCAGCCTTATGTTTTTTCGTGCTTTTGCTCACTTGAGTTTTCCTTCTAGATACTTTTTTAATTTTTTTACGACGCGGATGTTTTGGATAAAGGTAGACGGGTATTGCCCCTCTGTATCTTTCTCGTATTGTTTAACCATATCCCAGATCGTTAAGAGGCTGACGGCGGCTGCAACTAGGGCTTCCATTTCAACACCTGTCTGGGCTTTTGTTCTAACGGTAGAAGTGGCGCGCACCGTGGAGTCATCCAAAACTTCCACTTCAACCTTCACACTTGTCAGTGGCAGTGGATGGCAAAAGGGAATTAAGGTGCTTGTTTTTTTAGCAGCTAAAACTCCTGCAATTTTAGCCGTGTAGATAGGGTCTCCCTTAGCAACCTTTCCTTCTTTGATTAAGCGTATTGTTTCAGCTTTCAGTTTGATTGTCCCGGTTGCGGTTGCTTCACGGAAGATTTCTGGCTTGCCGGTTATGTCAACCATCGTCATTAACGTTGCCTCCTTCTTTTTCTTCTGCTCTGAAGTTTGACAGGCTTTCTTCCTCAAGTTCTCGCATTGTATGCTTCATTTCCTCAACCTTCTTTTCTAAACCCATCAATGAGGATCTAAACTTGTCGATGCGGCTTAAAACGTATTTGATGAGAGGTTGGACATCCTCTGAGGCTTTTATGCTTACTATTGGACCTTTAGTTTCGGAGACCTTCTTCAAAGCGAGTATGGCCTCTATAAGGGGAGAGGGATCATCCCTGACCTCTCGCAGCAAAAGAAGAAGATCTGAACCGTCTGTGAGGGCTTTTCTCAACTGTTCGAAAGCCAAGCGGGAGTTTGCAAGTGGGTCTTGCGTATTTTGAAGCAAAACTTCCTTGAAGGTTGTTAAGGTTTGGGTGAAGTTTTGGTACATAGACTTTATCATGTAAGCTTTTTCTGGTTTGAGAATGAGCATAAGCTCCTTAATGCTTATTGTCAAATCCTTTAGGCGGTTGATGTAATCATCAGTCTTACTCAGCAATTCTGACGGTGGAAGCTTCTCGAAAAGCACTCCACTGGCTATGTCGCTTGCAACTTTCTGCAAGGCTTCTTCAAATTCGCTTATTTTTTCGGTAAACTCCCGTTTGATCAAAGTTTGCACCACTTGCTAGCTATGACTAATTTCTACTGTTTATTTGCATGTTCCCAAGCTTCCATAAATTCTTGTACTGCTTCAGCCTTGGGTGAATGTTCGTTAAACCTGTATAAACGGATTCTACCATAAACTTTATGCTGAAGAATTCCTTCTTCCTCCAAAATTTTAAGATGCTGTCTTGTGGTTGTATAGTTGACGCCGAGCCTCCGGGCAATCTTAGAAACGTTGAGTTCACCTATCTGCGCTAAGATTTTCAAAATTTTCACACGGAGTCTGCTGCCAAAGACGTCTTCTATTTGCATGGCTGATGTTAGGCTTGCTTCTTTATTAAGGGTTGTTTTACTTGTGCATCGACGAGTTTGTTGGTTTTTTCTTCAGTTTGTCCACCAACCATGAACTCGACTGAACTTTTCTACCACCGACACCAAAAACCATTTTGATTCTCAATCTTTTGCAAACATCTATTTCGGACTTTGGAATGTTATCCATTTTTCTGTCACCGCCTTTAGCAAAAACATCAGGTTTCAGCTTTTCAAGAGTTTTGGCAACCGAACCATCCGTGTCTATGACTGGTACAACTTTATCAACATACCTTATACTTTCAATTATTTCTTTTCGTTCTTCAAAAGACATGAAGACATAGTCCTTCTTTTTCATAAGCCAGTCATCGTCATTCAACATTACAACTAGAATGTCTCCCAGTCTCTTGGCATCCCTAAGATGCCTTATATGTCCTACATGAATCGGATCAAAACCACCACAAACCGCAACGACCACTTTATTTTTCATTTCTACATCCCTAACTATTCTATTGTTACTTTGGGGATTTAATGTATAAATGTTCAGTCTGTTCACGGGCTCCAACTTTTGCTTCAGAACTTTCAAGCGGAATGGCGAATACAATGCTGAAACTTTCCGTTATCTCCCTTCGCAGTTCAGGACGCATAGTCCTAGCTCCCTCAGAAAAAATCTTCTGTGTTTATCCCCTTTTCACGCTTCTTCTTTCTCCAGAAGCATGTCTAATTCTTTCTCCAATTCGTGGGCTGGAATCCTAGGCAGATAAATGAGCGTTGATCTTCCACGTGAATCGGTTGCTGAAACTTTCTTTTTCACTATGCTTAGAGCTGAAAGCATCTGCAGGTACTTCCATAGTTGAGTGTGGCTGTGCGGTTGCACATCAAACTCTTCGCATACAACAGTGTAAGCCTGTTCCGTCTCGGTTAAAGAAGCATAGGCTTTCTGGCTTTCTTTGAAAAGTCTAGCTATGCTGAGAAGAAACAGTTTTTCATGTAGACTTAAAGAGGCTAGGTCACTTTTGCGAATAACAGCGTAGATGCTCGAAACGGCTTTTCGGACACATTCAGGCGTGACAATGCCGAGTTCTTCAGTGTCCGCGTACTTTCCAGCCCTCCAAAGCAGTTCAATTCCAAAACGGGCGTTTCCATTCTCGGAAAAGGCGAGTTCTGCGATTAGACTTGCGGTGTCTTCTGGCACTTTTAAGGGTTTGAAGGCTAGGGAAACACGGTCGTTGAGGATGTTCATAAGCTGCTGTTCTGAGTATTTTTCAAGATGAATTATGTTGGATTGCAAGGTGCTTCTCGTGCTGACGTCTAGCCCTTCAATTGCCCTTACACTTCGCAGAATGCACATGAGCGAGATTCTTTGAGGCTTATTCATTCTTATTTCCTGCAAGCGAGTGAGCTTGTAAACAGCTTCAGAGCCTTCTCTCTCAACTAGGCTTTCAAACTCATCCAAGGTTAAGATTACATGTGTGTCTTGTTCATCTAGAACCTCCAAGAGAATTCGCAGAAGCTCCTCGGCAGAGTAGCCGCGTCTTGGAAAATTAGGATGAAAGACTGAAACCACATGGTGTAAGATAAGGAAGAGGCTTCCCCGGTATTCACGGCAGTTGACGTGAATATAACGAAGACTTATTTTGCGTCTGTCTGCTTCGCGGGTGATGTTTTTTCCAAAACGCTGGGAAATCACAGTTTTACCGGTACCGACATCCCCGGTTATAATAACCCTCTGAGCCATTCTTCCCTGAGCCTTCAATGTGAAGCTGAAGAACTCCGTCAATAAACGCAGTTCCGCATCTCTATGAGGAAGTCTATAAGGAACATAGCTAATGTCAAGTTTTGTTTCATCTTTGAATACACTAGGGTACAGTCGCACTTGTCAAACCTCTTAAAGAGATTAGGTGTAATGCCTTGTTATTCTTTTCGCCAACACTGACAAACTTCTGGGAATGTTCAATAACTGAAATGGAGAGTGTTCGCCGAAAACAAGAACTAATAGACATATGCTCTTGATGTGGGGGCATCTGCTGCAGATGTCATTTTTATTTGTTACACACGTGCATACGGGTGACGCAAGAATTTGAGGATTTTCGATTTAAATGGAAAATATCAAGCTTTATATAGCAAATTCAGCATTATATTTAGACGAGTGGGGGACACGATTAAAGTCTTACTTACCTTCAAAGGCTCAAGGAGTATTAATGTAAAGACAACGTTGTTTCCCCTTTTGGATAATGAGTTGTGAATAGCTCTGTTGAGGTGTAGATGTTAAATGAGTCTGGAATTGGAGGCCGAGTTAATCATGGCGGTGAGAGGTTATGAATGCGAGGAAAGAACAAGATGGGATGAAGGGATAGACTTCGCTGCTTTGGATGCTAGGTCAGATGATAAAGTATTGTTGCGAGTCATAACTGAGCCAGAAACAAAATCTGAAGCTGTTGGTGTAGACGGCGTAAGAAAGATGTGTGAGACCATGAAGCATGAGCATTATGATAAAGGAGTTCTGATCAGCAAGAGATTTACAGAATCTGCAAGGAAAGAAATGAGCCAGAAAAGCATCCAGTCGGTCTCAGTAAACCACACGCCTCGATTTAAACCGGATAAACTCTACCTTAAGATACGAAACTATGTAGATGATTTATGCAAAGCCAAATGTGGCCGGATTCCTGAGAAAAAGTCTGATTGTGAGGGAAAAGACTCTGATGGTAATTACTCTTGTAAGATAAGGTTAATCAGTGATAATGCGTCGTTCCATTTTGAACGGGGTTGGACAAACTTTCTTAAGAGAGACCTTATGAGGCTTCTGGCAATAAGTAACTCCCTGAATGACCAAAACAATGGTGACTGAAAGATGTCTGAGGAAGAAATCGAGTTTGTGAAGGTTGACGCGTTGAAGCCTAGTCTCAGAAAACTGAATGTGGCCGTTAAGGTTGTGGGCATTGGAGAGCCTCGTTCGGTAACCTCGCGAAAGAACTATTCTGTGCACAGAGTCGCAGAAGCACTTGTGGGGGATGAAACGGGATGCATATTGTTAAACCTTTGGGACGACCAAATCAACGCCTTCAACAAAGGCGATGTGGCTGAAATAAAAAACGGGTACACGTCTCTTTTCAGAGGGTTCTTGAGACTGAACATCGGAAGACGAGGAACAGCTGAAAAGATAGACAAAGAGATTGGAGAGGTAAACACAGAAACCAATCTGTCAAAGAAAATGCATGAGTCTTTTCTATACAGACCTGCTAGAATACCTTTCAGAAGACGTAGACGAAAATAGTCAAGTAAAGCTTGACGCTGTCTAAACATGCAGCTACCGTGTACTTTGGAGAAGCCCATAGATGAATTGTGTAATGGCAATTGTCACATGCTTTAACGTGTCAGATGCAAGGAGGTTACATTAAAAAAACTGCTCTACTGGCTTGATTACAAGCTGGTTTATGATTGACATTCGTTAGGGAAGTGAAGTATGGTATGGAAAAGGTTGATCAATTGGTTAAAATCGAAAACGTTGTGGCTTCCGCCACTCTAAAACATGGAATCGACCTGAGGTCTGTGGCTAGGGCTTTTCCGAAGATGAAGTATCATCCAAAGCGGTTCCCAGGTTTTGTCTTCCGGTTAAAGAAACCTAGGACTGCCATTCTAATTTTTGGTTCAGGAAAGATGGTTTGTACCGGAGCTAAATCAGCAGGTGAAGCTCGGAGGGCCTTGAGGAATGTGGTCAGAAGGCTTGAGGATGGTGGCATAGTGATTTTGGGCAGGCTCTCTGCCACGATACAAAATATTGTAGCATCCGCTAACCTCGGTGGCACGATAGATCTTGTTAGGCTATATGAGTCTCCGAGGCATGATGAGAGAATTATGTACGAGCCGGAACAGTTTCCAGCGCTTATCTATCGAATGAAGGAGCCAAGGGCGGTAGTCCTCCTCTTCTCCAGCGGAAAGCTGGTCTGCACCGGCGCCAAGAGGGAGGAAGATGTGTATAGGACCGTCGATCGGCTTCGTCAAAGGCTGGAGAAAGACGAGTGCATATTTTACTCAGAACAACAAAAACGCGTGCATTAAAAGATGTTTTATGTCTTGAGAAAAAAATCTTTATAAAACATGCTGAGAATATGAACAGTGCGTGTGCCAGATGTACGGTTTTTGATTCTGATCGTGATGAAGAACCGCGATAATGATGGATTTTACGCGCTAAAATCACAGAGTGGAAAATCATGCAAAAAAAGGAAATCCTGTTACGAACTGCGAAAAAGTGCCCTGAATGCGGTAGCTTAAACCTTGTCCGCAACCATGACACGGGAGAGACCGTCTGTGGAGACTGCGGTCTAGTTCTTCGTGAACAGATGATGGATAGGGGTCCGGAGTGGCGGGCTTTCACCCTACAGGAGAAAGCGTCTAGAAGTCGTGTGGGAATGCCTGCTTCCTATTCTGTCTACGATAAAGGGTTGTCCACGACCATAGGTCGCGTGAACCGTGATGCCTTTGGACGTAAACTTCCTCTTTCCACAAGGTTTCAGATGTGGCGTTTAAGGAAATGGCAGATACGTTCGAGAATGCACTCGTCAATTGACAGAAACCTCGCTCAGGCCATGACGGAGCTGGATCGCCTTTCTGACAAAACCTACATTCCTAGGCCTGTCAAGGAAAAGGCTGCGGTCATTTATCGTAAGGCTTTGGACAAGGGGTTGGTGCGTGGCAGATCTATTGCAGCTATCGCTGCCGCCGCGCTTTATGCGGCTTGTCGTGGAAGCGGAACTCCGAGAACCCTTCGAGAGATTGCGGAAGCAAGCTTGGTTGATAAGAAGGATGTTGCTCGTTGTTATCGGCTTCTGCTTCGCGAACTTGACGTACAGATGCCCATCGCTGACCCGCTCACATACGTCTCGAAGATCGCTGAAAGCACAGGAATCTCGGGTAAGACCCAAGGACTTGCCATACAAATTCTTCGTGAAGCAAAGAGGAGAAGGGCTGCAGCCGGCAAGGATCCGATGGGTTTGGCTGCCGCGGCACTATACATCGCTTGTTTGCAGAACGACGAGAAGAAAACACAGAAGGAGATTGCTGAGGCTGCAGGAGTAACAGAAGTCACCGTGAGAAACCGGTATAAGAGTTTGAAGACACAGTTGCGCCTAGAAATACCGGATTAACTGGTTTCTTCTTCTAGTTCCATTACTGCTGGATGCATGCGCATGACGTCCATTTCTCGCTGTGAGAATTACTAGCAACCAAACTAACTAACTACTAGGCACATGCATATGCGCGCGTGTATCGATTTCAGGAAAAGACGTTTTTATGAAAAACGCGAGCGCGCGAAGGTTCTTGTGTGCACGTTTCGCTCATTTTGAAGTTGACAGTGGAGACGTTGAGCATCTGTCAATTAAACGGGGAATGAAAAATGCAAGGTATTTTAATCGCATGGTCATTTACAACAATTCATATTCACGCAGCGCCAAATATAAGAAGGGTAATTATTAAATGTCTCGTGTCAAGTTTGGAATCTACTTTGATTACTATTTGGATTTTCCGAAACTCAAGTTGCACGTTCTGGAGGCAGAAGCTTTGGGTTATCACTCAGCGTGGATGATGGACCACCTTATTTGGAAGGGGCATCAGCTGCCTTTCAATGAGAAGGGATCGGTTTTGGAATCTTGGACCACACTATCTGCCTTAGCGTCTTTAACCCAGAAAATAAGGTTAGGGGCACTGGTCTTATGTAACTCATACCGTAACCCAGCGCTACTAGCTAAGATGGCATCAACCCTCGACAATATTTCAAATGGACGATTGGAGTTGGGTATAGGAGCCGGTTGGCATAAAAAGGAATATGTTGCCTATGGCTTTCCCTTTCCGAAGGCTAAAGATAGAATTATGCAGCTTAGGGAAGCAATAACCATCATCAAGAAAATGTGGACTGAGAAGAAGCCAAGCTTTCAAGGTAAATACTATAACATAAAAGGAGCGATTTGCGAACCCAAACCCTTGCAGAAGCCTCACCCTCCTCTGTGGATTGGAGGAGCAGGCGAAAAACTCACGCTCAAGGTCGTGGCAGAGCTTGCTGACGGATACAATGTTGGAGCCTCACCCCAAGATTTCGCTCGAAAAATGAGGATACTCAAGAAGCACTGCAAGAGGGTGAACAGAGACTTCAGCGCGATTCAAAAATCATGGGTCGGAGAGATTATTATAGACAAAGATGACGAAGCTCTAGCTCGAAAAATCGAGGTCTTAAAGCCTAAACGAACACCCCTAGAAGAATACTTGAAATCAACGATTGTTGGCTCCCCGGAGAAATGTTTAGAAAAGGTCAGTCAATATGTGCGCGAAGGCGCAACTCTCTTCATACTACTCTTCAGGAAGTACAGAGAAGACAAAAGACTTTTTATGGAAAAGGTTGTTCCAAAGGTAGGTAGAGTGAGTTGATGCACACACCCAAATCGGAATTTCTGAGTCAGAAAACGTGCGGGCGTGTAAGAACCGAGTGAAAGGCTACGACTTTAGGAACTTCGAGGCAGCGTTAGTGAGACTTGGTCTAAAACTACGGAGGGAAAAAAATAAGACTCGTTGGAAACTGCTGTAATGCACATTGTCTTGAAATAGAAGGAAGGTGATGTTATAGAGTGATAGAGAAATCTTCACTTTTCAGTGTTGATAAGAAAAGGATCGCTTATGTAAGCACTTATCCGCCACGAGAGTGTGGTATAGCAAACTTTACGAAAGATCTGATCGATTCCGTGGACGGGCTTCGTGAGTTTAGACCATCGGTGGTTATCGCGATAAATGAGGAGGGAGCTACCTATGACTATGATAGGAGAGTTAAGTTTCAGATCGAACGAGACTCCGTTGATGATTACGTCCAAGCCGCTCGTTACGTTAATCTATCCAAAGTTAATCTAGTGAATCTCCAACACGAATTCGGTGTTTTTGGAGGAGAGTGGGGAGAATACGTCAATTCATTTTTAGAAGATCTTCAGAAACCAGTAGTAACTACGCTCCACACCGTTCTAGCAAACTTTGAATCGGCTGCCCGAAAAGTTCTGAAAGACATTGCATACCATAGTGCGTCAATCGTCGTTATGACGAGAACAGCTTTACAACTACTAAAAAATTGCAATGTTAAACGCGAAAAAATCAATGTAATCCCACACGGTTGCCCCGATGTTCCATTTATTACCAGCGAAAAGCCTAAAACCTCTCTTGGTTTGAGAGGAAGGATAGTTTTGACTACTTTTGGACTGATAAACCGTGGCAAGGGTATTCAATATGCCATTCGAGCGCTCCCTTCACTCGTTAAGAAAGAACCGAGAATTCTTTACTTCATAATTGGAGAAACTCATCCGGAAGTAAGGAAAATTGAGGGCGAGCGTTATCGGAAGAGGCTGATGAGGCTGGTCGACGAATTGAAATTGAGGAAACATGTGAGGTTCCACAATCGTTTTCTCCAAAAACGGGAACTAATTAAGTATCTTCAAGCAACAGACATCTATATCACTCCGTACGTCGATCGAAATCAGATTAGCAGTGGAACGCTTGTCTATGCTTTAGGAACTGGTAAGGCCATCATATCCACCCCTTACCTTCATGCTGAAGAGGCCTTGGCAGAGGGGCGAGGATTAATATGCAAGTTTAGAAACCCTTCTTCAATCGCTGAATGCATAAACCGACTTCTGGAAGATGCGGAACTGAGGCTCAGCTTAGAAAGGAAAGCCTATGCTTTTAGTAGAAACTTTACTTGGCCAAAAGTTGCAGAAAATTATGTCAACTTGTTTAATCGTCTCCTCAAAGATTAAGAGGTGATAGATATTAGACCACCTATCAAACTAGATCATCTCAAAGCCCTGACAGATGATGCTGGTATCCTTCAGCATACTAAATACTCGATTCCCAACCGTAAGGAAGGTTATACTACAGACGATAACGCACGTGCACTAGTAGCGTGCATAAAGTTCCTTCAGCTTTATGACGATTCCGATGTAAGCAAGTTAGCTAATACATACTTGAGTTTCTTATTTCATATGCAAAGACCTGACGGTAAATTTCACAATTTATTAAGTTATAATCGTGATTTCCATGATGATGTTGGGTCAGAAGAGTGTATGGGACGATCTCTCTGGGCTTGCGGATATGCTATTTTAACAGATCTTTCTGAAGGCATTAAAACCACATCTAAAGAGGTTTTTGACAAAGGCTTCCGTCACGCACCCAGCTTCAAGAGTCTAAGGGCCAAAGCCTTCACAATTCTAGGTCTTTGCCACTACTATGAGGCTTTCCCGCATGACCATAACCTTTTCAATAATATAGTGTCATTGACTGAGCAACTGCTGGATAGCTATCAACAAGTATCTTCTTCTGATTGGTGTTGGTTTGAACCTTATGTTACATATGCTAACGCGCGTTTATCACACGCCCTCTTTAGAGCGTACGGCGTTATTAGAGATGAAAAGTACCTTCAGATTGCGAAGGAATCCTTTGACTTTCTGGTTCAAGTTCAGATAATTGATGAGAAATTCGTCCCGATTGGAAACAGGGGGTGGTATACGAAAGGCGGTAAGAGAGCCTTATACGACCAGCAACCAGTTGAGGCAACGTGCATGGTAGAAGCAGCTCTGACCGCCTTTCACGTGACTAGCGAGGAGAAATATAAAAGAGTAGCATATGTTGCTTTTGAATGGTTTTTAGGAAAGAACACTCAGAATGTAATGGTGTACGACCCGACCACGGGTGCTTGCTATGACGGTATTACTCCTCAAGGGTTGAATTTGAACCAAGGAGCTGAAGCTACAATATCTTGTCTTCTGGCTCGCCTAGAATTGGAAAAACTAAGTCCCTAACAAAAAACTTTGCATTATGGACAAAATGCAAAGAGAAGAGAAGTAGAGAGAGGGAGCGGGGGGAGTAGGTCTGAAACACGTTGTTAGCCGCACGGTGTGCAACTATATATAGAAGAGAACAGCAAATCTTTGTATGGTGGTTTGCAAAAATTGAAGGTTAAAGATCTAATGATAGAGAACGTGGTAACAACAAACGAAGAGACAACAATTGAAGATGCGGTTAATATTCTTTTCGAAAAACATGTCGGAGCACTAGTAATAACTGACGATAAAGGAAAATGCAAGGGAATATTCACAGAGCGAGACGCCCTCAGAAGTGTGGCCAGAAAAATCCCCTTAAACACTCAATTGATGGATGTTATGTCAAAAAACGTCGTAACAGTAAGGAAAAACGCTTCATTTGCGAAGGCTAAGAGTCTAATGAGTTCACATCGTATACGACATCTTCCAGTAGTAGACGAAAAGGCGTTCTTAGTGGGAATGTTGACGTTAAGAACGATCCTAGATGAACTTGTCGGAATGTCGACTATTAAGAGTTAGGAAGCAAAGCACGCACGCAAACAAGCTTTAAAATACGTATTTTCCATTCATAAACAAAAAATCTTAAGAACTCTCAAATGAACCACAAGGAAGACCTCTAATGAAGAGATTTAATGGAAACCCGATTCTTAGACCAATATCAGAACATGCGTGGGAGGCGCGTGCAGTTTTTAACGCTGCTGCTGTTTATGTCGGGGGACGGGTTCACATTCTGTATCGTGCCGTTGGTAATGATGGGGTTTCTCGACTTGGCTATGCATCTTCGTCAGATGGTTATCACATCGAAGAACGAGTACCGTCTCCCGTTTTTGAGCCAGCGAACTTCACTGAGAAATATGGTTGTGAAGATCCTCGTCTAACTCTGCGAAATGAACAGTGTATTATGGCCTATACAGCGTTACGTGACAGTATTTCAAATGCACATCAGATTGCATTGACATCCATTGCAACAGATGATTTTATTAACAAGCGGTGGAATTGGGGAGAAAGAGGGACACCATTTCCAGGCGTTCGAAATAAAGATGCCGTGATTCTTCCTTGCAAGGTTAAGGGTCGCTATGTTTTGTTCCATCGTATTGATCCTGATATTTGTATAGCATACTCTGATGATCTTGAGCATTGGTCTGACATAAAGGCAATAATAACGCCTAGGTTGGGAAAGTGGGATTGTCTGAGAGTAGGTGCAGCTGGTCCACCAATAGAGATAAGTGAAGGCTGGCTCTTCATATACCACGGCGTAAACTTCGAAAGAGTATATCGCCTTGGTATTCTCCTCCTTGACAAAGATGACCCCGAAAGAATTCTGTACCGTTCAGAAAAACCCATTTTGGAGCCAACCACAGACTATGAACGTTTTGGAAGAGTTCCTAATGTTGTCTTCAGTTGCGGGGCGATTTTGATGGATGATCACATCCTTGTCTACTATGGAGGCGCCGACACAGTCGTATGCGTAGTCGCGTACGACTTAGGCGAGGTAATACTTTAGCGCACACGAGGCGCTCTTTATTCTTTATGCTTCTTCTTCACCTTCACGAACTTTTTCTTTTTATGGGCCCAACTTGTGTATTTCTTAAAAACTGTCACCAATCCCTTCGCCTTCAGGTTGCTAACAGATCCCATTATCCTTGGTTCGGGGAGATTTTTGGGCTGAACCTCTCCTGCCTCCTTAATAATTTCATATGTTTTCCTTTCCAAATCAGATAAGTCCTCTAAAGTTACCTAATCGATCCCCTTTCTACGTAGCGCGCGTCGACACAGTCGAATAGTTAAGAGGGTTATGTGTATAGCCATTCTAGTATTTTTTGGAACAAAATAGCTAGGATTTTTAATGCAAGGAAAAAAATCCAAATCAACATTAGTATTAGCACGATTCCGCTGATGGAAGGATGAAAGTTTGTTAGAAATGGGAAATATAGCAAGTAGATAATTATAATGGAGACTATGTAAAAAACATGCCGAAATAAAATTAAAGAATTTTGGCAACTCAGTTTCTTTTTTGTGCTGTACTTTCTTGCTGGAAAAATGGAAAACGTGTCAATCAGCCTCTTAATACTTGGAAGAGCCCTTACAACGAGGAGCGTAAAGGCGATAAAGAAGGTTAAGGAGCAAAAAGCCTTGGTTTGCCAGTTTAATGTGGTAGCTAATGGAATGAACACTAAATTGCCGAAGAGCCATACTAGAAAAGCCGCTAAGAGATTATGAATAGTCTTTGCACCATAAGTTTTTAAACATTTTTGAAAGTTTTCTATTTCCTTCTTAACTAAATTCTTCACCTTTCACGCCCCTTAATCAAGATTACCACTTATATTGAAAAAAAGGGTGGTTGGGGGTTATGCTTTTTTGACCTTTTTCTCCAGTTCTTCAGCCCATTCTGATGTGTATTTGCCAATTACCGAAGCGATTGCTCTGCAGCTCCTCCATAGAGCAAAGATTGCCCAAATTACTATCAGTATTAGGATTATTGCTGGAATGGCTGGGTGAATTTCAGCTAGGTAGCTTGCGAACAGCATGTACGCCAAAGATACTACGATTACGTATAATACGCCGTCCAAGGCTGTTCTATAGTTCCTGTACGTGTCAACACTTACTTCGCCGCTTACCTTTCCGAAATGATAAGCCAAGACCCCGGCTGCACCACCAGTGAGTCGGCGGACATCAATGAACACTGTGAAGATTATAATTGCCAAAGCAACTACGACGATTAAGCTGATAATTGAGTGCACCGGGTAACCCATGAACTCTTGAGTCATCTCTTTCGCAATTGGTAGGAAAAGCATTTCTCCAAAAATCCATATCAGTATCGCTGCACCGACTGAGAGGACTACTCTTGCACCCACTTGTCTTAGGGCCTTTGCAGATTCTAGATACATTTCTGCCCCAAACTCTTCTACTTCTTTCTCCTTACCCTTCGGTTCTTCGCCGGCAGCTTCCTCCTTTCTCGCACTCATAAGTTCACCTCCAAACGTTTAAAGACGAAACAGCAAATCTCCAAATGAGCTACTGCTCGATCATAAACTCTTTAACTGTTATTTGTAGTCATCACCATATAAAACTTGCTATTTTTCACTTAAATCGAAAATCTTTTAAGATTCCTTCAACCTACTTAAGGTGCTTACGATATGTAGAGAAAGCTTGAAAAAGGTTGGATAATATGACAGAAGAAAAGAAACCGAAAGAAGAAACTGTTAAAGAGAAAAAGGCCACGAAAGCCCCGCAGACTCCGCAAGTCGGTAAAAACACGGTGTTTATCGGCAGCAAACCACCGATGAACTATGTTCTAGCAATCATCACAAGCCTATCGGCATCTAACACAAAAGAAATAACCCTGAAAGCCCGAGGACGAGCAATCACAACAGCGGTTGACACGGCTGAAATAACTAGAAGGCGCTTCATCAAAGACTTGAAAGTATGTAAAATCTCTATAGGAACAGAGGAAATGCCAGGAAGAGAAGGAGAAAACAGAACGAGAATGGTTTCAACAATGGAAATAACGCTCACAAAAGAGTAGGAAAACACTGCGAAACAAAGTATCAGTCTGCGAATACCTCACTTTTCTTTCAACAAAACACGAAGTCAACCGAGATAAACTTCCCTAAGCACGGTAGCGGACGACTAAAGTCTAAGTCACATTCAAAGGGTCCGAAGATTGTTGATGTAAAGACAGCCTTGTTTTCCCTTTCAGATAGTAAGAATGTAATAGAAAAATGGTGATTGGTAAGGAGGTGAGAATGTACCTTCGCATGGTGCGTTGTCTAAGTCAGGAAAAGTTAGATCTATAACTCCTAAAATAGAGTCAGAGAAGAGAAGCTCTTCGGGTCCAAGAGTTAACAACCGTAAGTCATATCATAAACGCTTCGTTTTAGGCATAAACGGTCAATACAAGCCTGATTACAGACGCCGCAGATGATCCTCCAATCACGCGCGAGCTTGTCTCTGAATAATGTGTTGAAGTTTGTTGGTGATTTGACATTGTCTGATCTTCCAGCGTTTTCTATCGCTTAGTGTGCGTGACGTGTAACACGAGATCGACTTAGCCATAGTAGAAGCTTTCGGAAGGAAGGCATAGGAGTGCAATTCCCAAAATGTCTGATCTTCTTAAGCAAGGAGTGATCAGAAGTGTTATCTCCAATAATTTAAGTGTACGCAGGCGAGCGTAACTTCATGTTTATGCTCGCAGAATCTTGCCCTCTAGACTCATAAGATGTTTATGCAACTATCCTGTTGAGAAAAGATTCCCATGCCTTTACAATTTCAGAATACCTGTTAGCTTTTCTCTTGGCATACACTCTTGCTAGGAAAAGCAGTGCCCATATCTCGAAGAGACGCTGTTTACCTTTTGACGGCTCTAAAGACATATGAATTAAAGCATTTAAAGCCCGTCGAATGGTGAAATACGGAATGAAACATTGGCCAACTTTGAAGCGGAGATAAATAAATCTAAAGATGTCTCGTAATGCATCTATGTCATCCAGATTTCGAGATCCTTCTTCGTTTAAATTATGTTGAACAATGAAGAGATTGTCACGTACGATCGCGAAATCTTTGCCATATCGAGCTTTGAAGTCCAGGCAGTAAGCATGATCTTCTCCTCGCGGAATGAAGGGATCAAAAGGCAGGGATAGGAAAACTTTCTTACTCAGTATTAACGCGCCGCCTAAGGCATGATACGGCATTATAGTAAGTCTTTGCTCTTGCTCGTTGAGAAATGAACGTTTAAGGAATGAGTTCATACCGGTTAGGATGGAAGTAGGCGTAAGCTCTTCGTAGGGATGTCTTCTTTTTCCTATAGAGAGAGCTAAATCTTCGTAAAGCCCGGAGACGGCGACTATCTCTTTTCCATCCGCTTTTTTCCCTATAAGTTGAAGTGCAGCCATCAACCTTTCAGGTCTTTTTATGTAGCAGTCATCGTCTAGAAAAACTATTTTTTCGGGGTTGAAAAACTTGTATGTATGGTATATTCCGAGGTTGCGCGCTGACGAATAAGGGCTGAAGGATCGTAAAAGCAAAGTGAAAGATTTCTTTCTGAACAAAAATACTTTAGAAAGAGATTTCGCAAAATCGCGAAAGGGAGATTTTAATCCAACACAAGTTTCTATGAGTGATTTCTGTGCTGTAGGTAAACGCACTTTTTTTAGAACACTCTCTATTTCCCTTCTAACCTCCAAAGAGCTTCTATGTTCACAGATATCACTGTAAGGAAGAAGAAAATTCTTTGTACGCTCGAAGTTCTCACGTGTGCTATCGTCGATCAAAACGAGTGATAAAGATGGTATTTTCGAATCAAGAACTGAATCTATTAGTCGCTTTAATTGTATAGGTCTATCTTTGGTGATGACGACGGCGGTTGTTTTCATCAGTGATCACTGCACCATCGTCAGCAGCTTAGTCAACGAGAAAAGAATTAGTGAGAGGCACAAAGCCATCTGCTTCCTTAGCTAACTTTTTTCCTTTGCAGGTAATCTTTGATCACCTTGTTGCCTCTTATTAGTGGCATGCTTTTCGCCCAAATCTTTTGGAAATCGAAGTAATCTTTGTAATGCTTCTCGACGTAAGGATGAACCTCTGACAAGGACAATTTGACGTTCATTAGGTACTCCATGAATTCTGTAGTACTGTTTTTCAATGTTGAATGAATTGCTGAAAGCAAACTCGAAACAACAAACTTGAATATCATGTCCCGTCTGAGAAAATATCCTGGATATGGTTCTAGAGATTCTATTTGAAGTGGAGTTGCTGCCTTTCCATGTTTTAGATATTGCAGTTTCTTTCGCATATATGCGAATCTGTATATATCCTGCCTCATTTCCGACCAACGGCTTCCTGAGTATTCTGGAGAATGTACCACCCGCAAATGATTATCTAACAAGAACGCGAAATCAAACATCTTTGCATTCACTAGCATATCCATATCTTCTCCTCTAGGTATGTAAGGGTCAAAAGGAACTTTTTCAAAGAGTTCTTTATAAAGCACCATATTTCCGCCAAAGGCAAAAGGTGTATCCTTTAACCTAGTATTGTCCTCGATAATTTTAAATACCTCATTCATCTTTCTCCTTTTTCGCCATCCAGTCTTCCACCATTCTCCAGCATTATCTTTCAACCAGTAAGAACCTGAAGGAGCTACGTAATATCCTGTGACCCCTCCAATAATTTTTCCTTCGTATTCTTCACCTACAAACTCTGTACATTTCTGGAGGAAGCTCTTGTCAGTAACAACTTCATCATCATCCAAAAAGATGACGGCTTCAGATCCTAGGATTTGACTGATTACTAACCCAAGATTTCTTATATTAGAGTAACCTGTCAAGCTTAAGAGAACTGCAAATTCCGAGAAATCCTTCTTAAGGTGAGAAACAAGGAATTTTAAATCGGTGAAGGAGAAGGGTATAATTTCCAATTTACGGCTATGTTCTTCTAGGACGGATTCAATTTTTTCTTCCGCTTTTTTCTCCAGCTCTTTATGAGTTACAGCAATCAAAACAACAGTTTTTGGGACATCTACACCTCTGGCACGCATTTTCTCAAGACTCCTTATTAACCTTGGCAATGTTCCTGACTCACTGATGAAAGTTGGATGATCATAAACAGCGATTGGTTTCTGTTTCGATGAAAATCGATCAGGCTCAAACGTCCAATAAGTAGGTACCACTAAAGTAGTTCTCACTTTCACTTCTTTCATTAGCAATCCATAACTTCTTTTAGGTTACAGTCATCCATCATACTTACATAGGTTTTACCTATAATAAGGATAAAGAAAGAGTTCCTAGCAACTCCTGTGCGACAGAGGTTAAATGATTTGAAAACTGAGACAAGTCCGGCTTTGCCCAAACATACACAGACAAGGTTAGAGTCGTTAGGAACCGTGGATGTCGTCATTGGAATTCCCTCTTATAATTGTGCACATACCATCAATTACGTGATATACCAAACTGCAAAGGGCTTAGCAGAATATTTCTCGGACAAAAATGCAGTAATCATAGTTTCTGATGGAGGTTCCTCAGATGGGACTCTGGATGTTGCTAGGGCAATGAAAATACCTTGGCAGACAAAAATCATTCTTACAGAATATATCGGTACTTCTGGAAAAGGAACAGCACTCAGAGCGGTCTTCGAGGCCATGATCCATCTCAACGCTCAAGTCCTAATGGTGGTGGACTCAGATCTAAGAAGCATTGCGCCTCAATGGGTAGAGCTCCTTCTTTCGTCTACACTTAAAGAAACTGGACTGGTAACACCTCTCTACACACGCCATAAATATGACGGTACAATAACAAATTTTCTTTGTTATCCGTTTACGCGAGCTCTATATGGTAAGAGAATCAGGCAACCGATAGGCGGGGATTTCGGTCTTTCAAGGGAATTAGTGGAGAAAGTGTTACGTTCCAGTTTATGGGGCACACCTTATGTTCCACGTTTCGGGATAGACATCTTTGAAACCCACACTGCTCTAGGCGAAGGCTTCAAGGTCAAGCAAGCCTATCTAGGTTCCAAAGTTCACGGGGCTAAGGATCCCTCCGAACATCTGGCTTCCATGTTTCACGAGGTGTCAGGGGCAATGTTTTCCTGCACAGAACTCTATGAGAACGCATGGTGTAACGTGCAAGGAAGCAAACCTGTGGAAACAATCGAAGGTGAGGTCCATATGGTTGCTCCAGAAGAAATTCAAATAGACTCTAAGAAGTTGCTTCAAGGATACAGAACCGGCTTTCAAATGTTCAGACATACTTACAAGAAAGTATTGGATCCTGAGTTGTTACGTAATATTAAGATTTCACGCATCAAAAAAGAAGGCTATTTTGAGTTTCCAAACGAATATTGGGCCAAATGCGTATATTCCTTTGCAGCTGCTTTCAAGAAGGAGACTAAACTTCAAGAAAAAGATACCTTACTGGAGGCTCTCAGGATTCTTTGGGTAGGTAAACTGGCTAGCTTTATACTTGAAACTATCGAATTCGATGCAAAAGAAGCCGAAGAACATATAGAAAAAGGAGCAGATATTTTCGAGGAATTTAAGTATTATCTACTTGATATATACTAAGGGTTGACCCAAACCGGCTAATAACGACATTCTAAAAGATTGTAAATCCCAACCCTAAAGTTAAAGAGGAATAATTAGGCCTTAAACAGCTGGTGTGACCATTACAAATCGCGATTCTACGTTGTACTCTCCATAAAGGATCAGGTCAGGTGATCCATATTTCAGAGCTTGCAAGAGGTCTGCAGAGTATAGGTCACAAAGTTGTTGTTTTTTCTAGGGAAGTGGAAATAGAGGATATAGGCATTCCTATTCAAGAGTTGAGCTTCTCAGGAGACCAAGTCCGTTTCGTCAGAAATTTTGTGTTCCCTTTCAGGTGTTTAAGTTCCTTCGAAAAATTTGACATTGTGCATACTCAGTATCATCCTGCCATCTTCGCAGGCAACCTAGCTAAGAAAACGTTGGGAAAGCCTCATGTATTCACTTATCATGGTTTCGCTCCTGTTGGGATTTGGAGGAATATTGGACAACGAATAAAGATGGTTGACCATCGAATCGGAACGTTCTTTGCCCTCCGCTTCGGTGTTGACAAGATAATAACTGTCAGCCGATTCTTGAAGGAGGAACTGGTGGATTCATATAAGTTTGATGGGGATATGATTCGCGTAATTTATAATTGTATAAACACGGAAAGGTTTAACCCTAACATTGAAGGAGATGGAATAAGGCGTAGATATGGCTTGGAAAATGTTCCTGTCGTTTTATACCTTGGTAGATTAGCACCATATAAAGGAGTGCATCACCTTATTAGGGCTATACCCCTGATCCTACGAGAAAGGCCAGACGTTAAGTTTCTTATTGCAGGCTCAAGGCGTTACGACATGTTAAATCTTCCAGGCATGGCGGAGTCTCTGGGCATAAAAGACTCTGTGATATTCACCGGATTCATTGCGGACAAACTAGTTCCAAAGTTTTACGCTTGTTGCGATATTTTCTGTTACCCAAGCCTATGGGAAGGATTCGGGTTGCCAGTGGCAGAAGCAGGTGCAACAGGCAAGCCTGTTGTAGCTTTCCGGACATCTGCAATTCCGGAGGTGGTTGAAAATGGGAAGACGGGTTTACTCGTTGAACAAGATCATACCAAACTGGCAGATGCTATTATTAATTTGCTGGAGGATGAGAAAATGCGTAGAGGAATGGGAAGGGAAGCTAGGGTTAGAATTTCAGGTCTATTTTCTCGGCGTAAGATGGTGGAAAAGACGCTTGAAGTATACAAGGAGGTTTTATGATTGAAACAAATGCAGAAACGCAAAGATGCGAAGGCGCTAGCCGTTTTAGATATGGACGGGACACTGTTGAATTCACGTAGCATCGATATTCTATGCCAGAGATTTGGGTTGCAAACTCAACTCAGAGAAATAGATGGGAGATCCAATTCCCTAGAGGATTACAAAGTGAGTGAGACCATTGCGCAACTATTCACGGGGATGAAGGCATCTGATCTGGAAAGGGCTTTCGATAGTATAAATGTGGTTCACGGAGCAAACGAATTCATCGACTTCTTAAAGGAAAGGAAATTCTTGACAGCCATAATTACCGACTCCTACACTTTTTTAGCGTCAAGACTGGCTGAAAAGCTTGGAATCGACATAGTTTTGGGAAACAAGATGGAAATAGTTGGCGGTGTGATTACTGGAAGAATAACAATGCCGTTGGGATGGAAGAAGCAGAAAAACTGCCAGAAAAAAGCTGTCTGCAAATTGAATGCAATGTACGAAATTGCGCAGAAACATGAAATCAGGATGGACAAAACCTTGGCAATTGGAGACTCCAAAGGCGATTTTTGCATGATTGAAAGAGCTGCGTTAGGAGTCGCCTTTAGACCTAAAGACTCCGAGATCGTTAAAATTGCAGATTTAGTGGTAGACGGAGATTTTTTCGAACTTGTTGATAAACTGAAAGCTTTTTTAGATTGTTTCTAGTACAGTAGTTTCAAAATTGGAATGTATTCTGGTATGATACTAGATTTAGGCGATTACACCTCTTTTGGTTTGAAGAGGTGTCTTAAGGATAAGACGGAAACTATGATTTTGGATGAGGGTGGCCTCTATACGCCATTATCCGTTTCCTTGATTATTCCTACAAAGTTTGGAACTGAAGAGGGGCGTGAGATTGAAAGGGAAGCATTGAAGAAGATACTTTCCGAATGTAGTGAACTGGTTGATGCAGGTTATCTTGATGAAATCGTGGTGATAGACGCTACACGAGATAAAAATGGCAACCCTGACTTTCGTGTGCTTCAGAATGTCTTAAGAGTAGCCTATGAGGAACTTGGGCTTTTTGCAGAGCAGGTAAATCTGCTTAACAAGTATGGCAGTGAAAATGAGAAGGGAAAACGAGGATTAACCGACTTTTTCATTAAAGTTGTACATCAATTTGACGATAATATTCCAAAAGTCTTAGCAAAATTTGGAGTTTTTGGAATTGCAGGAGTTTTTGGGGTTCCTTATGGTAAAGGAGCTGGATTGTGGCTTTCTGTCCCTATCACTACGGGTGACGTTTTGTGTTTTGTGGATTCGGATATCCTGAACTTCAAGAAGGAATTTGTTACTGCTTTATGTCATCCAATTGTTTATTCGTGGAATCTCAGCGAAGCAGCAATAAGATTTGTCAAGGCGTACTACATGAGGTTGACGAAAACTCCTGACCTCCCCTCCGAGAAAGCTATTCTAGGCGGTCGAGCTTGCCGCCTGTTTGCAATTCCTCTCATAAAATCTGTCACGAGTTCTTTGGATTTATACGCTCCGTTGAGAACAGTCAAGTATCCACTTGCCGGAGAGTTCGCACTTTCACGGGATACCATTGAAAAGCTAGACTTGTCGTCAGCATATTCTGTTGAAATGTATTCATTGTTTCAGTTACTCGATCTAGTGGGAAGCACATCTATGGCTCAGGTTAATTTGCGAGTTCACAACCACATTGGTCAAGAACTCCCAAAACTAGAGAGTTTAGCGCGTCAGGTTGGGACTTGCATTCTTGAAAGAATTATCGAGAAGAGAAAGGAACCTCTCACTGACAAAGAGAATAAGCAGATTCTTGACCTATATCGAAAAAACGCAAATCTGATGATTAAAAAATCTAAAGAGTCGATTTCCAGATTTAAGGAGCATGCAGAACCTGAGGTTACATGCGAACTTGTTTTTTCTGAGGAAGAAGAGGTAGAACGTTTTCAATGCTTCCTTAAGGTCGTGGAAAATATTCTAAGCGAAAAACCTAAACAGGAAATTATCAAACTTCCTTCTTGGAGCGAGATAAGGAATAAAACAGGGAACTATTTTATTCTTAGGGAAATGCTTAGGAGAAGAAGCAATCAGAGTACGTGGTCTCGGTTGAAAGAATGTGGTCTCATAAGCTGATTGCCTTCATGAAAGTGAATTTTGAAAGATTTGTTACCGAGAAACTCCGGGTCTGACGTTGATCATTACTTCACAAGTTTGATATTCTCTTACTGTAAGATTTAGGGGTGAGCGTATCGCGTGAATGATGTGTTCCCGAAAAATGAGAAAAGGTGATGAAACTGAGGATAGCCATGATCCATTATACGTGTCCTGAAGCTGAGAAAAGTGGAGTTACAACAGTGATTAGAAACCACGCAATTCACTTGACAAATCTCAGAAATGAGGTCACCATTATTTACGGTAAGGGTGGAGGTCTAGAAGGAGTAAGAGAAGTTTACATCGAGGAACTCAGCCCGGATCATCCCGAAATCTCGGAACTCCAAGGGAAAATAATCAGTAAAAAAATAGATGAGTCGATCAGAAGAAAATTCGTTAAGATGAAAGAGATCTTAAAGGCAAAGATTCGAGACGCTATTCAAGGATTAGACATTGTTATCATTCACAATATTCCGTCAATGTTATTCAATTTTCCAGCAACGGTCGCTATAAACGAACTAGTAGGGGAAGGCGAAAGCAAATTTGTCTTCTGGATCCACGATTCCATTGTCTTGCGTCAGGAATGGAAGAAATTTCTGAAGGATTGGCCCTTCACAGAACTTCATTATCAGCATCCAAACGTATCCAATGTTACTATTACCGAATTCAGGGCGAAACAACTTTCTCAGATACGAGATAGGCATTACAGATTGAAGGATGTTAAAGTCATTCCAAACGGAATCAACGTGGGAGAATACGAAAGGCTTGATGAGACAACCTTAGATCTGAGGGCAAAATTGGGCTTGAGATGGGAGGATTATGTAATTTTGATGCCAATCAGGGTTATCCCAAGAAAAAACATCGAGTTAGGATTGAAAATTGTCTATGAACTGAAAAAGCTTGTAAGAGAACAACGCGTAAGACTCGTGATCACTGGTTCACCAGATTTTCAAGCACGCGCATACGCACAAAGATACATCGATTACTTGAAAAAAATCATAAAGAGACTAAAACTTAAAGATAACGTTTTGTTAATTCATGATATGATAGCGTTCAGAAGACATTATGAAAACAAGGAAATTGTGAAATGGGGAATCGCTGACGCTTACGCGCTAGCTGACTTAGTGCTGATCACAAGTAAGGAAGAAGGTTTCGGATTGCCTGTTCTAGAGGCTGGGGTGGCAAGAAAACCTCTTTTCGTCAGCAGGATCAAACCCTTCGAAGAACTTTTGAAAGAAGGAATCGAAGCACACATGTTCGGACTGAACGAAAAACCCGCTAATATCGCGCTCAAAATCTTCAGATACTTCCTAAGTGACATCATTCAATACAACTTCAATAACGTGATAAGAAGATATCGTTGGAGCGTCATAGTTGAGGAAAAGGTTCTTCCCTTTCTCAAAGACCTTGTAGAAGCAGCATAGTCTGTACGCGCATTTGGATAGGGTCAAGTTCAAATCGTAATTCATTTTCTAGGAATATCTCAAAATCTTGGAAGACTAAACTGCCCGTCTTATTGTGCGCGCTAGTCTATAAAAGGTACACCACATAGAGCGCGTGCCAACATTGTGTTCTTTCAGCAGTTTCCATGTTTCCTTCCTCAGTCACGAGTGGTAACGAAATTTAACTGCAGACTCGAAGTCTTCTAGCAGGATTTGAAAGACTAACCGAGTTTTGGTAGTCTTTTTCAAGCAAAAACTTCGGGGGCAACTGTATTAGAATAGCGCCAAGTTTTCGCGCTGTCATGAGTTCGAAGAAGCGTAGAAGGTCATTCTTTATTTTCAGATCTGTATCCAGCTTCTCTTGGTGAGTCACGAGTCTCGGAAGCTTAGCTGAAAATTTGAAAACTTCCAGTGAGTTGCGATAGAAGCCGCGCGCGACTGGGGCGTGAGAGATACAGTGTTCTCTAAACAGCCTCAACACTGTCCACGCAGATTCATCCTCTTCAAGAACAAAAGGCTTCTTAGTCATGATCAATCTTCTTCTGACCAAGACGAATTAC
>Ga0209635_10000649_pt1 | contig 24481 bp, 24 predicted proteins | sample DeeMarSWOR230_32_FD_187463 | JGI IMG/M metagenome (GOLD analysis project Ga0209635, IMG submission 187463) | Marine sediment microbial communities from White Oak River estuary, North Carolina - WOR-2-30_32 (SPAdes) (version 2) | ecosystem: Environmental > Aquatic > Marine > Intertidal zone >...
TTTTTCTTTAAAAACTTGTTATATACAAATCAACAAACTATAGTTTTAATAGAGTAAGAAATTTTATTTATTTATGTTAAAAAAGAATTATGAGGATATTGAAGCACAAGAAGCAATTTTAGCAGATGGTACTAAAGCCGAAGGTATTTATATCAGATGGTTAATCGATGAAAATGTAGGAGCTAAAAATTTTGCGATGAGACGGGTTGAAATTAAACCAGGATTGAATGTCCCTTTTCACAATCACCCTGAAGAGCATGAAATTTATATTTTATCAGGAACGGGAAAATTTTATAATGATAAAGGAGAAGTCGAAGTTGTGAATCAGGGAGATTTTGTATATATTCCCTCTAATGAAAAGCATGGAATGGATAATATAGGTAAAGATAATCTAATTTTTCTCTGTCTTATTCCATATCTTAAATAAAAAAAATTAGTAATTTTAGCTTTCTGGTTCACATTTTCCAATCGCTACCACATAATCATCTTCATAAAGTTTAATCACTCTAACACCCTTAGCTGTTCTATGAGTGATTCTTATTGAATCAACAGGTACTCGGATCATTTGCCCTTGTTCCGTTCCAATTAATAAATCCATAAGTTTAGCAATTTTAGCTGCAATAACCCTATCATCTTTAGCTTTATCAAGTGTTATATTTTTAACCCCTTTTGCCCCTCGTCCAGTTTTTCGATATTCTTTAACATAAGTTCGTTGACCATATGCATTTTGAGTGAGAGTTAATATTATCTCATCATCAGATACAAGAAGAGTATCGATTACCTCATCATTTTCTCTTAATTCTGCTCCTTTCACGCCCATTGAATTACGTCCTAATTCTCTCAATTCAGATTCATCAAATCTGACCGCATATCCTAATTTAGTAGCTATAAAAATATCCTGAAGTTCATTTGAGAGTCTTTTAACGCTTATTAGCTCATCATTAGGTCTTATTCTTTGCGCTCTTACTCCCGTACTCCTGAATTTTGAAAATAATTTTAACGGTGTCTTTTTGATAATCCCGTTTTTAGTAGTCATGATTAACATTTCATTAGTATTGAAATTATTTATTGGTATCATATCAGAAATATTCTCTCCTGATTGAAGTGGTATATAATTTACAATTGGTTTTCCCCTAGCAGTTCTTTTTTGGAGAGGAATATCATAACACATAATTGAATAAACTCTACCTTTTGAAGTAAATACTAAGATTGTATCATGGGTACTACATACAAATAGATCATTAATAAAATCTTCTTCACGTACAGTCATCCCTTTTTTGCCACGACCTCCACGTCTTTGAGCTTGATATTCTGCTAATGAAATTCTTTTAATATATTGATTTTTTGTAAAAATTACGATAGTGGTTTCTTTTTTAATCAAATCTTTCTTTTCTATTTCTTTAATTTCATGGTGTTCAACCATTTTTATCTCAGTCTTTCTTTCATCTCCGTATTTTTTAATTAACTCATTTAAATCATCTTTAATTATATTTAAACGGAGTTTCTTTTGTTTCAGAATTTTATTGTATCTATTAATATCGGATTGTAAAGAGTTTTTTTCATCAACTAATTTTTGTTGCTCTAAATTAGTTAATCGAGATAAAGGCATACTTAAGATAGCTTGAACTTGAATATCGCTTAGCTCATAAGTCTCTCTTAACTTGTTTTTTGCTTCATTTGTATCTTTAGAACTCTTAATTAAATTAATTACATTATCAATATCATTTAAGGCGATTAATAAGCCCTCAACCCTATGAAGTCTTTCCTCAGCTTTTTTAAGAAGATATTCAGTTCTTTTTGAAATTATGATTAATCGGTGTTCAATATATTCATTAATTATCTCCTTTAAATTGAGAATTTTTGGTTGTTTGCCATTATTAATTAAAACTAAATTAGTTATATTGAAAGTTGTAAGAAGTCTCGTTCGTTTGAAAAGGATATTCTTAATTATAACGGGCTGAGCTTTTGTAGATAAATCCAAAACAATACGCATTCCTTTTCGATCGGATTCGTCACGTAAATCTCTAACATCTTTTAGAATCCCATCTTTGATCAATTTAGCAATAGACTCAATTAAATCTGTTTTATTAACTAGATATGGAATTTCTGTAATAATTAGGCTTGTTTTATTTCCTTTTGTTTCAGTTTCTATTCGTCCACTAATGTTTATCGTTCCATTTCCGGTATGATATGCATTGTAAATTCCATTAGTGTCTGTAATAATACCTCCTGTTGGAAAGTCAGGTCCTTTTATAACTTCCATTAATTCTTCTATGGAAATATCAGGATCATCAATAGTTGCAATTATCGCTTTACATACTTCCGTTAAGTTATGTGGTGCCATAGATGTTGCCATACCCACAGCAATGCCTTTAGTACCATTTAATAGAATATTCGGAAGTTTTGCTGGTAAATATAATGGTTCAGAAGTACTATTATCAAAATTAGGTTCGAATACCACAGTTTCTTTATCAAGATCCTCAATCAGTTCGTTTGCAATTTGTGATAACCTTGCTTCTGTATATCGATAAGCTGCGGGAGGATCTCCATCTATAGACCCAAAATTGCCCTGTGGATGAATTAAAGGGTATCTTAAGGAAAAATCCTGTCCCATTCTAACTAATGCATTGTAAACCGCCATATCCCCATGAGGATGATAATTACCAAGGGTTTCACCTACTATTTTAGCACATTTAACATGAGAACTTGTATAATACCAATTGTTTGCTGCCATAGCATAAATAATGCGCCTATGAACAGGCTTTAAACCATCCCTGACATCCGGAATGGCTCTTCCAACGACTACACTCATAGCATAATCGATATAACTGCTCTGCATTTCGTCCTTTAATAAAATTTCTTCAATTTGTTCTGAAGTCAATTATGATCCCTTTTCTATTTTAAATTATTTAAATTAAATAAGTTAGAATTAAATATCTAATGTCTTAACTTCATCAAAATTACTAATAATGAACTTTTTCCGGGCTTTTACCTCTTTGCCCATCAATTTAGTAAAGATCAAATCATTTTCCAAATAATCTTCATATGTTACTTTTTTCAATCTTCTTGTTTCTTTTTTCATTGTAGTTTCATAGAGTTCATCAGAGTTCATTTCACCTAAACCTTTGAATCTTTGAATTTTAATTGAATCCGTGTTCTTTAGTTTATATTTGGTTTTAATGCTTTTGATCAGATTATCTTTTTCTTCATCTGAATAAACATATTCCTTGGTTTTTTTATAAGAAACTTTATATAAGGGAGGTACAGCAATGTATAAATGCCCCTCATCTATTAATGGCCGTAGATACCTAAAAAAGAAGGTAAGTAATAAGGTTTCGATATGAAAACCATCAATATCTGCGTCGCACATGATTATGACTTTGTGATATCTCAATTTATTTAAATCGAAGCTTTCTTCAGTTTCTTCCCCATTCTCTTCTATTTCACCATTTAATCCATTCATTTGATTGGATTCTTGGAATCCAACACCTAAAGCTTTAATAATAGCTTGAATTTCGTTATTATTTAATACCTTGTCGATTCTAGCTTTTTCAACGTTGAGAATCTTTCCTCTAATAGGAAGTATCGCCTGATATGTCCTATCTCTTCCTTGTTTTGCAGGTCCACCTGCAGAATCACCCTCTACTATGAAAAGTTCTACCTTGTCTGGTTCATTTGAAGAACAATCAGCAAGTTTTCCAGGCATTCTAGCACTATCCAGTGCGGATTTTCTCCGGATTAGTGATCTTGCCTTTTGAGCTGCTTCTCTCGCCAACTTTGCATTGATAGTTTTTAAAACAATCTTTTTAGCAGTTTGAGGATTTTCTTCAAAATATTGAGTTAATTTATCTGTGACAATTTGGCTTACAATTTGCCTAATTTCAGGATTACCTAACTTAATCTTTGTTTGACTTTCAAATTGAGGATCAGGAAGTTTAACCGAAATTACAGCAGATAATCCTTCTCTTGTATCAGCCCCACTTAAAACATGTCCTTTATACTTTTTTTCCATAAAGTTTTCTATATACGAATTAAAAGTTCTTGTAAGGGCTGATTTAAATCCAGTTAAATGTACTCCGCCTTCAATAGTGTTGATTGTATTTGCATAAGTTAAAATATTTGTTTGATATCCTTGATTGTATTGCATTGAAAGATCAAGAAAAATCTCGGAAGCATCTTCATCTTTAATTGAATCGCTTATAAATATGACATCATTATGAAGTGGTTGCTTATCTTTATTCAAATATGAGATAAATTCTTTAATTCCACCCTCATAGTGAAATTCTTCTTTTTCATCATTAAATTTATCGTGAATTTCAAATCTAGTATGAGGCGTAAGAAAGGCAAGCTCACGCATCCTATTGCCAATGGTATGAGCATTAAAAATGGGCTCATTTGGTTCGAATTCGAAAATCTCTTGATCAGGGTAAAAGGTTATTTTAGTATAAGTCTCCTTATTTTTTGTTTCTGTTATCACTGGTTCGGATGCTTTTTTCCCTTTAGAAAAATTTTGTGTATATTGTTGTCCATCTCGACAAACTTCCACACTCATCCAATCTGTTAAAGCATTAACAACTGATAAACCTACGCCATGTAAACCGCCTGAGATTTTATAGCTTTTACTATCAAACTTACCTCCAGAATGTAAATATTCCATTATCACTTCTAGAGCAGGTTTATTAAATTCTGGATGAGTATCAATTGGAATCCCGCGTCCATTATCGAATACTTGAACTGAATTATTCTTATAAAGAGTAACTTTAATCTCATCAGCATATCCCCCCATAGCCTCATCAACAGAGTTATCCAAAACCTCAAAAATAAGGTGATGAAGTCCCGTTTTCCCTGTTGAACCTATGTACATTGCGGGACGCTTTCGAACTCCGTCAAGCCCTTTCAAAACCTTAATATCGTCAGCAACATAAGAATTTTGACTAGAGGGTTTACCAGGCATGAGAGAACAAGCTTTAATTTTTTAATTTGTAATCATAAAAATATTCAAAATAACATGATATTTTATCGATCTACATATAAATAATGGAAATCTACGCATTTAAATATATGTTAAGTTTTTCGACGACCAGAAAGATGATTTCTCATAATTTATTAACCAAAAAAAGAATATCTTTCATTTAATATTATGATTTTCTAAAATACATTAATAGTTTGTTAGCTACTTTATTTATTAGCCTAAATTTTAACGGTAATTTTTATAAAAAAATTTCAGTTTTTATTAATTAATTAATAGATTTCAACAAAAACTTAAATAATTTCTAATTAGAATCCATTCCAGAACTTTTCCATAGGACTTTTCAAAATATTTTCAATCTCTTTTTCAAAATCGTAAAAAGCGCTAATATCCTAGTTCCAATCCCTAATAAAATTTTCTGGATATTTAGTAAAGAATTTTTCAGCGACTTTTTGTATTTCTCCAAGAAGTTTTTTATCTTTTACTGTAAGTGAAGCATTTGCTACAAATAGGAGTTTATTCATTTTCATTAAAGCAAAACGCTTATCACTTAACTCAAAATGAGATAATCCTCCATCAGAAAGAGATTCTGCAAATGTATTCAAGGCGCTCATAAGACCTCCAAATAATTGATCATCAACTTTAGGATCGAAGACACGACTGAATAAGACTATTGCCTCTTCAGACATTATCCATAAATCTTGAAAAATCTTCCCCAAAGTCTCTCACTTAGATTTTAAGTAATTAATAAATTAAAAAGAATGTTTTTAATATTCTACTTAAACAGATACAAAAATTTTTTTAAATACCTTATGAAAAGGAAAAGTAAAATAACTTAAAATAATTAGAAATTTGATTAATTCAATGGCGAATTTCAGTAGAATCATGTATAGCTTTGGACATTTTAACAAATTCAAAGAGTTGTGGGGTAACATCATGCGTACGAACTATGTGGGCTCCATTATATATAGCAATTGCAGTAGCTGCGAGTGTTCCATTTAATCTTTTTTCTGGTTCTGGTATATCTAGAGTTGTTCCAATAAACGATTTTCTTGATATAGCTACGAGTAATGGTTTATTTAATTCTCTAAGTTTGTGTAAATTTCCTATTATCTTTAAATCATATATATGAGTTTTTTCCTCAATCCAATGACCTATTCCAGGATCTAACATAATATTATCCTCATTATAACCTTCTTTTTTCAGATTTTCAATAGTCCTATTAAATTCTTCTATTATTTCTTCAATTGTGCAGAGGTCTCCAGGCACTTTCTTAGAAGCCATAATAATAACAGGAAGATCTTTTTCAATGATAAAACTACTTAAAGAAGGATCTGTTTTTAAGCAGCTAACATCATTTATTATTATTTTCTTATTTGTTTTACTGGCGATTTCAAATGCCGTTTCAGCAACTTCACGATATTGAGTATCAATTGAGATAATTATGTTATTTGGAATAATGTCACAAACATTTTCCATAGCAATCTCCATTCGGTGCATTTCTTTTTCTATAGATATTTTTTCAGACCATGGGGCAGTTGAACGACCCCCAATATCAAGAATTTGAGCACCATTTTTTATCATATCAGAAGCTCCCTTTCTAATTTTTTTTGGTTCTTCATAAACAGAGCCTTGATAAAAAGATTCAGGACTTAAATTTATAACTCCTATAATCACAGTTGGGAGATTATCCCCAATTTCTAACAGATCATATAATTTTGTGTATATCTTTTTCATAGCCTATCTATAAAATGAAAAAAATATATCAAATAAGTATTATTCTATTATCTGCTATGGAATTATTTTCTTTAAGACTTCCTCTCATTAAAAAAAATGATCCCTTATTAGAAATTATTATTCAAAAAATGAAAGATCAAGGAAAATCCTTGATTGAGGGAGACATTATTGTTATCGCAGAAAAAGTGGTTGCAACTTCTCAAGGAAGAGTTATAAAGCTATCCGATGTTGAAAACATCTCAGAACGAGCAAACGCACTAGCAAAAAAATATGACATGGATGAGAGATATGTTGAGTTGATCTTAAGAGAAGCAACCATGATTCTTGGAGGTATGAAACATGTTATCTTAGCAAAAGTAAATGATTTTCTCATAGCTAATGCGGGAATTGATCAATCTAATGCGGGAAAAGGAAATGTAGTCCTCTTACCCAAAGATATATCTAAGGTTGTTTGGGATTACTGGAAAAAATTAAGAAAGGAGTTTGGAATCAAAGATTTCGGGGTAATTATCGCAGATTCTAGAGTCCAACCTCTTAGGAAAGGCACGATTGGAATTGCTATAGCTACTGCAGGATTTGAGCCCGTTGAAGATTTACGAGGTCAACCAGATCTTTTTAAAAGACCTATGGAGATAACAATGAGAGCAGTAGCAGATGATCTTGCAAGTGCTGCTCAGTTTCTATTAAGTGAAGCTGATCAACAAACACCAGTTGTGATTATAAGAGGGAGTAATGTTGAATTTACAGAAAATCCAACAACTGTACCTGAAATGTCTCCAGAGGAATGCCTCTATATGAATATTTTTTCCAAATATTTTCTTAAAAAACAAAAAGAAGATTAATTATTAGGTTTTTATTAAAACTACCTTATTTATGAAAGCAAATGGATAATCTAATTCGATTAAAAAGAAGTCAAGTTGAACCCGCTGCTATAGTCCTTGCTAGAGCTTTTGAAAATGATCCTCTACATATAAATTACTTTCCAGATCCAATAAAAAGAGTTAAGCAAAATTATCATTTAATGAAATTCTCCCTTCGGTATTTCATGAAATATGGTGAGGTTTATATTACATCACCTAAATTGGAGGGAATTGCCCTATGGCAATTAGAGGATCCGAAAAAACAGCAGGAAAATAAGCCAAGGAGATTATTTGCAGACTGGCTTTCTTTTAGATTAGAAATTGCTTTAGGTGAAGCAGTAGAAAAAGTATATTCTATTTATGATTATATGATTTCAACACAATATGAACTTGCACCTTCACTTCACTGGTACTTCTTTATCATAGGTGTAGATCCAAATTTTGAAGGGAAAGGATATGCAAGTAGATTGATTAAACCTATGCTTACCCGAATCGATAGAGAACAATTACCGTGTTATCTTGACACTAACAATGAAAATAATGTAAGAATTTATCAACATTTTGGTTTCAAAGTCTTGAAAAAATATCAAATCCCCGAATCTAATGTTATAAATTGGTCAATGTTAAGAGAATAATTCAGTCAAATTTTTTAGAAATCTCTTATTTGGATAGATATATTGGTTATAATTATAAAGCAATTTTACAGAGTTAATAGGTGGTTTAATCATGAAGAAAGCAAAATATACAACAATTGAGGAAGCTCTTAAAAAAGGTTCTGGTTTAGTAAATTTAAGAGGCTGGGTTTATAGAGAAAGAAAGTCGAATAAATTTGTATTTATCATATTAAGAGATGAATCAGATATAATTCAGTGTGTTATTCCTAAAGCAAAAAATCCAAAGATTTTTGAAAAGGCTGAAAAATTAACAATTGAATCTTCAATTAAAGTTACAGGTGAGTTAAAAAAGGATGAAAGAGCTCCTACTGGTTATGAAATTTCTGTATCTGATTTAGAAATTGTTCAAATTGCTGAACCGTTTCCAATTACAGAGCATCAATCCCCTGAACTTCTATATGATAATAGACACCTATGGATTAGATCAAGGAAATTAAATGCGGTTTTAAAAATACGACATACGGTTGTTGGAGCAATTCATGAATTTTTTAGAAGTAATGGATATTATGAATTTGATGCTCCAATTTTCCAACCTAGTCAGTCCGAAGGCGGAGCAACTCTTTTTGAAGTAAAATATTTTGATGATATAACATATCTTAGCCAAACATGGCAACTATACGCCGAAGCAGGCATTTTTTCTTTAGGTAAAATTTATAATATGGGTCCGACCTTCAGAGCAGAGAAATCTAAAACATCAAGGCATTTAGCAGAATTTTGGATGGCTGAAATGGAAGCTGCATGGATGCAACTTGACGAAGTTACTGAAGTTGCTAAAGATGAGATTAGGTTTATTGTTAAACAAGTATTGAAACATAATAGAAAAGAACTCGAGATATTAGAGAGAGATATCAAATTATTAGAGCATTATGCTGAAGCAGAATATCCCACTATTAAATATTCAGAAGCTTTAGAAATTCTCAACACAAAATATAAAATGAATGTTCCTTGGGGTAAGGATTTAAGAACTATTGAGGAAGCTAAAATAGCAGATCATTTTAAGGTTCCCGTTGTCGTAACCCATTATCCCACAGAGATCATGGGATTTTATAAACCACCCAGTGATGAAAATCCAAAAGAAGCATTATGTTTTGATATGTTGGCACCAGAAGGTTATTGTGAAATTGTAGGTGGCTCGGAGCGTTCTTTATTAATTGATAATATGATAAAAAGATTGGAAGCTGATGGTGAAGATCCTAAAAATTATGAGTGGTATTTTGAATTAAGACGCTATGGTAGTGTACCTCATTCTGGGTATGGTGTGGGTGTTGAAAGAGTCATCATGTGGTTATGTGGAATAGATAATATTAAAGACGCCATTCCATTTCCAAGAACAATGTTAAGAAAATCACCTTAACATATTAAATCTGATCACCATACTTAAGTATTAATTGTTATCTATTTTTTATTGATCATAATACTGTCAATAGATATTAGCTAGATTCCAATGAAACTCTTTGAATATATGGGATATGAATTAATTGAAAAGATTAAAAATAAGGATATCTCAGTTCAAGAGTTATTAGAGGCTTGTTTTCAAAGAATAGAAGAAACTGAGCCTTTATTACACTCCTTTGTTAATTTATCGAAAGAAAAAGCTTTAGAAAAAGCAGAATCACAGGATAGAGATTTAAAACAAGGGAAAAAAATAGGTGCTTTATACGGTTTACCTTTAGCTAATAAAGATCTTATATGTGTTAAAGATTTTCCGACAACTTGTAGTTCAAAAATATTGAAAAATTATCGTCCACCCTATAATGCATTTGTTATTAAGCGCCTAATTCAAGACGAGGGTGCAATTCATATTGGGAATACCAATATGGACGAATTTGCTATGGGGAGCTCCACAGAAAACAGTTGTTATGGCCCTACTTATAATCCATGGGATCGTTTAAGAGTTCCAGGAGGATCAAGCGGTGGTTCTGCTGCTAGTATCGCATCAGGACAAGCAATATTAGCTTTGGGAAGTGATACTGGAGGTAGTATTCGTTGTCCCGCTTCATTTTGTGGAACTGTTGGATTAAAACCTACATATGGCAGAGTTTCAAGATATGGTTTAGTTGCGTTTGCGAATTCATTAGATCAAATTGGCACAATTACTAAATGTGTGTATGATTCAGCACTAATGCTTGAGATAATAGCCGGTAAGGATCCCCTCGATTCTACCTCAACAGATAATAAAGTAGAAAATTACACAGAAGAATTAAAGAAACCTCTTGATAAAAAAGTTATAGGAGTGCCAGAAGAATTCTTCGGAGAGGGAGTTGATAAGGAAGTAAAGAGTATTGTTAAAAAGGCAATTAATAGAGTAGAAGGTTTAGGAGCAAACATCATAAATATATCAATACCACATTTAGAGTATACTGTGGCTACGTATTATTTACTGTGTATGAGTGAAGCAAGTTCAAACTTAGCGAGATATGATGGTTTAAGATATGGGAAAATTAGCGATAATCTTTCAGGGGATGTTTATGATGTTTTTAATAGAACAAGAGTTGAGAATTTCGGATCTGAAGTGCGAAGGAGAATTTTTTTAGGAACTTATGCCTTATCAGCAGGATATTATGATCTGTTCTATATTAAAGCCCTTAAGGTAAGAACTCTAATAAAAAATGATTTTGTTGAAGCATTTAAAAAATGCGATGCTATCGTGTGTCCTACAATGCCTTCTACAGCTTTTAAAATTGGAGAATTAATAAATAATCCTTTACAGATGTATCTCGCAGATATTTTAACTTGTTCTGTTAATTTAGCTGGTATTCCCGCAATATCGATCCCATGTGGTTTTGATAGTAAGAATTTACCAGTAGGATTTCAAATTATTGGTGATTATTTTGATGAAAAAGGGATTCTTAATATAGGTTATAATCTAGAACAAGAATTAGGTATTTATCGTAAAATTGCACCAGTTAGAAAAGGAGGAAATTAACTTGAGCCACCAAGATAACGATATCATCATTGGATTAGAAGTCCATATTCAATTGACAAATCTAAAGACAAAACTTTTTTGTAGCTGCAGTAATGATTATCGTGGTGCAGAGCCAAATTCATATGTGTGCCCCATATGTATAGGATTACCGGGTACACTTCCTGTTATTAATAAAAGAGCCATTGAATTTGCGACTAGATTAGCAATCGCATTAAATTGTAAAATAAACGAATCAATGTATTTCTTTAGGAAGAATTATTTTTATCCCGACATGTCTAAAAACTTTCAGATTAGTCAATATAATAAAGCAGGGGGAAAAGCTTTTGCAGATGGAGGAAAAATTACCATTAAATTAAATTCACATAAGAAAGATATAATTCTTAATCGAATTCATTTAGAAGAGGATCCAGCTAGATTAGTACATAAAGGTAGTATAGCAACTTCACCTTATACTCTTGTTGATTATAATAGATCTGGAGTTACATTAATTGAAATTGTAACAGAACCAGTTATAAGCTCACCTGAAGAAGCTCGTGAATTTTTAAAGCAATTAAAATCAATTGTTCAGTATTTAGAAATATCAAGTTTAGATCTTGAAGGTTCAGTAAGAGTGGATGCAAATATCTCAATTAAGGGTTATGAGCGTAGTGAAGTCAAAAATATTAATAGTTTTAAAGAAGTAGAAAGGGCATTAAGACATGAAATTGTAAGGCAAAAAAATTTACTTAAAAGAGGAAAAGATTTAATACAGGAAACAAGGCATTGGGATGAAAAAAGAAGAATCACAATCTCTTTACGAACTAAAGAATTTGAGGCTGATTATCGTTATTTTCCTGAGCAAGATTTAGTTCCAATAGAAATTGATAATATTTTTATTCAGAAAGTCAAAAATGAATTACCTGAAATGCCTAATGAGAGATCATTAAGACTTAGAAGAGATTACAATTTATCTGAATTTGATTCCGATAACTTAGTTCTAGATAAAGATATTGCTGATTTTTACGAAGAGGGTGTAAATTCGGACGCTTTATTTGGACCAAATGAATACAAACAATACTGCAATTGGTTAATGAACGATGTTTTAAGAGTATTAAACGAACAAAATAAAACAATAAAAGATACGAAACTACACCCACATCAGATAGTCGATGTAATTAGATACATCAATGAAGGAAAAATTACAACCAAAATTGCTAAAAACCTAGTAGAAGATATGATAGATGGTTTTTCAATTTCTGAAATTCTTGAAATGAAAGGTAAAAAAAGAATTTCTGATGAAAATTTCATTAGAAAATTAAGTAATGAGGTTATTCAAGAAAATTCTCAGGTTGTTGATGATTGCCGAGATAATCCAAAAGCAATAGAAGCGTTAATTGGAAGAGTAATGCAAAAAACTAAAGGACAAGCTGATCCTCATATCACTAGGACAAAAATATTAGAACTTTTAAAAAAAAAAAGAATAATTGATTAAAACAATCATTTTAATTAATGAATAGCAGTTTCTTCTTTAATAAATCCACTGTACTTTAAACCGTTTATCATCATATCAACCATAAATATAAAGGCTTTCTCTTCCCAAAATTTTGAATTTGGCATAAAGGTTTTACAATATTTACTAGTTATATAATCATTCGATGATTTCTCATTATACCATTTAATTAGGGAGTTCTTTACTTTGAAGTAGAGATCTTCCATTTCATTTAATACTTGCTTAAAGTGATTATCTTTCCATACTCCGAAATGAGAAATAGATATTGAATTTAACTGGTCTTTTATACCTCTTAATTTGTTGAAAGTTTTAAGAAGTTCTTCTTCATGGAAATCGGGTGGCATTAGAGGTACAAAAAAAGCATCCTCATCTAATCTATTTAGTATTGCGTCTCCTGCAAATATATTTTTATTGGCTTTATCAATAATCCCAATAGATTCCATAGTATGCCCAAATAAATTGATAATTTCCAATTCTAATCCATTAATATCAATACAATCTCCTTCCTTTAAAGGAGTGATCTCTCCTTCAAAAGGAAATAAATCTCCCATATTTTCATAGCCCTGAATCATCTTTTCAGGATGTCTTAAATTCTCAATAGCATTTTCAGAAGCTAATATTTCAATATCTAAATCTTTCATTGAACTAGTTATTTTTGCGATACCTTGAGCATGGTCCCAATGAGTATGAGTTAATACAATTTTATCAATAGGATAAAGACCGAAGTCTTTGAGTTTTTTCATAAGTTTACGTGCTGTTATTGTTTGTCCAACATCTATCATTACACGCATACCATTATTTTCAATAACGTAAATTGAAAGAAATTTCGGTAAACCCATTGTCATTCCATCTATAAGATAATAGTTTTCACCAAATTTCCCCTCATTATTTATAAGTACTATTTTTTTCACCTTAAAATTTTATTATAAAATATTTATTTTGATTATCATTTAAATCTTAAGTAATGAACTTAGAGATGGAAATAAACCTATAATAATTTAATTTGTTAAAAAAAGAATATAAAAATTATATCAATGCTTCTAAGGCTGAACTGGCAGCATCTAATTTTAAGTTAATTATACCTAATTTTGCTTCACGAGTGGTAATTATTGTTAAGATATTTCCTTTAATTTCGCTAAATAGGATTTTTCCTTTTTCAGATTCTATTATTGCGCTAAAAAATTGTCCTTGTTCAAGTTCTTTAGTTGCTCTCTGACTAGCTTTCAAGATCAATGTAACCATGGCTGCTACAACCTCAGGATCTACCCAACCTGGCAAAGCACTCCCTTTTATTAGTCCAAACTTCTCAATTAGGGCAGCACCATGTACCCCTTTTATGGCTTTTAAACTATCGAGAATTTCAGTTATTCTTTCACTCATTTAACTCAATTTACATTTGTGTTAGTGAGAATAATATTTCTTTAATTATTATGTAAGTTTTAATTATATTTAAGTATAGGAATCTTGCTTAAAAAAGCTAATTTTTCCTTATTTATAATAATAAAAAGAATAAAAAAAGAAATAAATTAATGGAAAACATAATATTTAGGAGTTATAAAGAAGGAGATGCACAGCAATTATCTGATTTATATAACGTTGCTTTTGCCCAAAGAAGAACATTAAAAATTTGGAATTGGAGATATATTGAATCTCCGGGATTTGAGCCAGAGATATGTAAAATTGCTGAAGATAGAGATAAAAAGAAGATCGTTGGAGTAGTATATGTAAATTTAATAGAGAAAATATCTATTAATAAGGAAACATATATAATGGCTGATATAAATGATGTAGCAACCCTTCCCGGTTATAAAACTAGGGGAATAGCATCTAAATTAATGCAATTGTCAATTGACTATATGAAACAAAAAGGGTGTGATTTCTCAATACTCTCTGCTGGATTCAAAGGATTCGCAAGGAGAAGACTTTATCAAAAATTTGAATATTTTGATGTAGACAGGGGAAACACTTTTGTCCAATGTCCAAATATATTGCAGCTTATTAAGAATGTGAATGCATTAGCATTTCTATTCCCCGTTCTTTTTATTCTTTCATATCTACCTCGATTTTTGAGTAGAATTAGAATTAGATTTAATCAATTCTTTAAAGATTTTACATATGAGATTAATCATAATATAAAGCATTTTGAGTATATGGAGGCGCTAAATATGATTATCCCTAAATATTATGAAGGATATCCTGGATATGATAAATCTAAATTTATATGGGCAAGAATAAATGTTCCTACAAAACAACAGAAACCTACGTATATACTAATTAGAAAAAGAGGAAAGGTTATTGGTGGTGCTGTAATAACCCATCAATATATTTATGCTAAAATATTAGCTATAAAAATAAAATTAGGAATATTACACGAAATATTTCTTGATAAAAATAAATTTAATAATCATAGAAATATGTTTTTTGGATATATTTATTTAATTGATAAAATTATTAAAGCAGCAACACGAAGATCAATAGGAGTTTTAATTTTTAAATCAACTTCAAAAGATAAAGATTTGAACCAAGCCTTTAAGGGTTTAAATTTCTTAACGATAAGGGATAGTGTAATAATGGTTAAAGAGTTGAAATCAAATCTCAAATTCCCTCAAATTAAAGCACCTCTTTATATACCAACTTATGTGAGTTTAGGATTTCCCTAAAAAGACATAAACATAAATATTTGAGTTTTAACATTTATTGTAACTAAAATCATCCAAAATATTATCAATGTAGGAGTTGATTTTATGGGGAAAGAAATTGATAAAGCCAAAAAAATCTTTAAAGACGGTTTTGATGTTCTAAATGATTATTTCGAAGAAAAACGATCTGATACCGTTATAGAAGATGAAAAAAAAGCAAAAAAAGGCAAAGTGGCTTTAGCAAAATTTTCTAAGGGCTTGATTGGTAATACAGATAAAATAAATTTTAGGATCTTAATAGGTAATAAGGAAGAACTTGGAGATTATATCTATGAAGCTATTTATTTAAGTGATAAAAAAGAACCAAGAATTTACGTATTCAAAGTAAATAGTGGAAAGCCATGCAATACCATTTTAACTAATTTTAAAGAAGAAGATTGGAATGGATATAAAAAAGTTCAAAAATTTAAATCATTAACAAAATTTTTAGAATCTGCTTATAAGGATGGTGTTTATTACAAGGGGAAAAAGGAAAAGAAAGAAGATGCATTAAATAGATTAATAAAGGGACTTACAAGGTCTTTAGAAGCTGTAGGAGATGATGAAAAGTCTAAAAAAGGAGATAATAGTCCAATTGCTATAAAGATCGCAAAGTTTGTAGCTGTAGCAGCAGTAACCACAATTGTTTCAGCAGCATTAACTCCAGCAGTAGGGGTCATTGCAGAAGAATTGATTGGTGGAGGTACGATTGGTGGAGATGTCATTGGACAGGCTGGGGACGCTGCAGTACAGGGTTTAAAAAATCTAGTAGATCCAACAAAATTAGTAAAAAAAGGAATAACAAAAGCTATCACAAAAGGTAAAGATATACCAGGCAGTGACAGATAACAAAATAGATTAATAACCTTCTTATATTATTGTTTTTTCATTTTCTTAATTTTATCGTTTTAGAAAATGAACATTTTTAGTGGGTATTTTGAAGTTAAGTCAATATTTTATGGAACGCAATGTTCGATTAGGTTTAATTTTTTTTGTTATAGCTACATTTATTGCTTATGTAATTACCTTTTTTTTCTTTACCATTATTACAAATCCTATTATTATAGATATTTTATCTGGTATTTTTCTTTTTGCTGATTATCACTTTTTAATTGGAGTAATTATTGGAGATGTTTATGCTTTAAGAAATCGAACTTCAGATCAATCAGTATTAAAATGTGGTTTAATAGTAGGAATAGTTGGAGGTGTTTTCTCAGCATTAGCACTTTCATTATGGAATACTTTAATTTATATGTGGAGTTTAGTTGATTTTATAGTAAGCTTCGGGTTTGTTCTCACTTCTGGCGTTCCTGTTGGATTACTTGCAGGAGCAGGAATAAGTTCCTATTTTATGTACAGGGAATTGAAAGGAGAGAAGAAGGAAGAAGAAAAATATGATGATGATTTCTTTGAAGATCTAATAGAAAAATAGATCCTTATAAAAGTAAAATTTTTACCTATCTTATTTTAATCCAAATCGTACTATTGTATAAGCTCAATTATTGGACTCTGAAAAAAATATATTCATTTTTGTTCTCATTCTAATTAGGAAAAAAATTAAATTTTAAAGTTTAAAAAATGAGTAAAGCAATATTTTGGCAATATAATGAATTTATTCAATCTAGAAAAGAAAAACTCGTTAATATGCTTATTAGTGAGATTATTTTTTTAAAAACACGATTTAACAAAACAAATAACGTAGCTCAAATGAATTATCTAGCAAAAGCAATAGATAAATTAGATTATCTTTTAAATAAACTAAAAAAGGATAGTTCTAAAGTGCCAGAAGAAGATTTCGATAAAATAATTTTGATTATTTATAAAATCTTTAAAGATATTGTTGATAATTTAGAGGGAGAGATTAGAGTTTAAAAGCATTATAATCTTTTAATGCCCTTAATGCTGAAATTGTTGCATTTACTCTATGTTCCTCTCCCTCTCCTTCCTCAGGATCCCAACTTCCATCAGGGTTTTGTTTTTTCTTTAATTCTGATAATGATTTTAAGACTAATTTATGGTTAGAGGGTAAACCTCCATCTTTTAAGCAACGAATAAGCCAGGCTATATAAGCTCCTTTCCAATCAGAAGAAAAATTATCTTCTACAACTTTAACTGCCCTATTAAATGAATTTGGGTCTTGACCAGGGTAAAAAGCTAACATAGGTAGTGCTAACCATGTAGCTCGTAAATAACCATATAATCTTCCAGAAGAATCACAATTTACAAGCAAAAAATCGGTGGGACAATATGTCCCTTCTGCTTCTGCGTACCCAAATCGAATTAAAACATGTGCACAATACGCTGTTAACCAAACACGTGTTTCTATCCGACCTGGAATCATCCATTTTGGTGGATTATATGATAAAACTGCATTAATTTCATCCCATCCACCATCATTCAATTGGTGGTCTAAAAGAAATTTGCAGGCTCTATCAACAATTTCTCCCTTAAGTACTTTCAAATCCTCAAAAAATTCGAGGATATAACATGTATCAGTAATATTGCTTACATTTTTTACCCAATAAGAGAAACCTCCATCTGGTTTTTGAAGTAAAGCTAAATCCTTTACTACATCTGAAGATGGTTTTTTGTTGAACAAAATTGAAGAAAGACGAGCTTTTTCTACAATATTTCCGGCAAAAATTACATAGTTAATAGATTTCTGGATTTCTTTGGGATATATCTCAGATTCCGTCATAATGAATTACACTTTAAACTAGATTATCAATTCTTAATTATTATTTTTTAATTAAAAATTTAAAGCTTCCTTACTAAAGCTCTGTATATGTATACTTAGATCGTGTATTTCAATATTAAATGTAAATTTAATAATTCAATATTGTTTTCGAGAAATTTAATTAAAAAAAAAGTAAAAAATAAAATAAAAAAAATTACATCTGAACCATATCCCCTAGGAGAGCAAATAAATTTTCTTTTTTAGGTGCTCCTTTCATTAATTCTTTGATTCTTTCAGCTATCAATTGTGGTGTAAATGTTTTATTTTCATTGTTAATTTGATTAACAGTATGCCATCCTTGGAATAGCATAATACGATCACCTACTACTCTGAATACCTCTCCGTTGATTTTTGCTGCCTTATCTGAAGCTAGGAATACAACCATTGGTGCCACATTGATCGGATCGAAAATATCCATTCCCGATTTACCGAGTTTTTTCATAAATGTAGCTGTTTGGGGTGTAGCATCTACAGTTAATCGAGTACGTGCTAAAGGTACGACACAGTTTACTGTAGCATATTTTTTTAATTCGGATGCAGCGTTCATAGTGAAAGCAGCAATCCCTGCTTTTGCTGCTCCGTAATTGGTTTGACCAACGTTTCCAGTTAAACCAGCATCAGATGCAGTATTAATTACCCTTCCAAAATTTCCAAGTTCTTCATTTGCTTTTACTGAGTTTCTAAAATAAGCAGCAGCATGACGTGTCATATTAAACGTACCTTTTAGATGTACCGCTATAACATCATCAAATTCTTGTTCAGTCATATTAAAGAGCATTCGATCTCGGAGAATACCAGCATTATTTACTAAGATATCTAATTTTCCAAATTCTGAAATGGCTTGATCAATCATAGCTTTAGCTTTATTGAAATCTGTAACTGAATCATAATTAGCCACAGCTTTAACTCCCAAATTTTTACATTCTTCTACCATTAGGTCAGCAATTTTAGCTTCAGCGCCACTTCCATCAAAACCAGCGCCTAAATCGTTAATGACTAAATTACATCCTTCTTTAGCAAATAATAAAGCTTCTTCTCTGCCCAAACCACGTCCAGCGCCAGTAATAATGGCTACTTTTCCATCTAACATTCCCATATTATTTTTCACTTTACCTATTTTTATTATTTGATATTAAATCTTTGTTCTAAATAATATGTATTAATAAAAAATTATTTCTAAAATTAAGGATTTTTTTAAATATCATTTTTTTAATGTGTCATAAGTGTTCTAACTAAAAAGATTATGAATTTAATTACTCACGTTTTATTTGGTGTGCTCATTCAAATTTTATGTTTTATTTTTTTAGTTTTTCCTTTTAACTATATATTTACTATACTTATTGCTTTTTCATCCCATTTTATCGTTGATGCTTTTTCAAAAATTACATATCATACTCCTGAACCACATTGGGATGATAAGTTCTGGATTTCTTGGAATATTAGCATACGCGTTGTTGGTTATAGTGCATTAATACCTTTTTATCCTTATTATTTAGGAATAATATTTGCTAATTTACCAGATATTTGGGATTGGGCAATAGTTAGGCGAATTCAAAAGAGAAGAAATGTAGATAGAAAAATTAATTACCACCACAACAACTTTTTTCATAGGATTGTTGATAAAATCAGAGAAAAAACACTATTTTGGCTCCCAAATTTGATTTATGTTAAAATAGCAATATTGGTGGAAATAATAATAGATATTGTTTTAATTATTGGTATAATCTTTTTAATGATTTAAAGTCTTTAAAATGAAGTAAGTGGGACCTGCAAAGGCAGTCTGATGAACCAAATTTATTTATGTGGCCATCTGACACTCTTAATAATTCATTTGCTATAAAACACTCTATATTCTGAAGAGAAGGAATTAGATATATACAGCAAATAGATGTATGTTTATTATTTAACAAATAATCTATATGCCAATGTATTTTTTTATCTATTGATGGAGATACGTGTCTTTTTACTCTATTGATTAGTGTTGCAGAGCCCGAATTACCCATGGCTGAACCGACATATAAGTAAAATCCTTCTTTAAATTCGATTTTACCTAATGCACCAATAGTAATTTGAATATTTTTTTGTATAGAAACAACTAAGATATAAGATCCTTTCATTTATCTACAATTCTTTTTATGATCATGAAAACATCCATCACATAGATATTTTCCGCATTTCTTACAGACATTAGCGCACTCTTCACATATTTGAGTAGGACATTCTATACATTCATATAATTCAGCAGATGTATTTTCTCCACAATTTTCACATATAACTTCTTCATCACTCATTTTGATAGCTCTAGACTTTATTTTTAGTTATAGTGAATAAATTAACCTTAATAATAACAAATGTTATTATTCAATAAATAAACGCTTATAACAAAATATTTTCTCTTTGCTTTTTTTATTCCTAAAACTTTTTTATAACTCTTTAATTCAAGATATTTAATTAATTTAGAGAACGCTTTACATTTATGGGAATTAAACCAGATAAAGAAAAACTCCAATTTGAATTCGTAAGAGAACATAAATTTTTTGAAAAAGAAGGTAGTTCACGCGTAATCACGAGTGGATCTCTTTATATGTTCTTCTCCTTAATTAACGCAGGGTGTATCTGGGTTTTTGTAGTATTAGGTACAGGTTGGGAAGGATTACAGTATTTTGGGTTAACAACTGCTATAAATGGGATTGTAAGTTTAATAGGAATTGGGATTTCTCGATATTTTATAGCAGAGATTAAAGCCGCATTCGTTATAAATGAGGAATTTGGACGATTAAAGGCAACTACCTACTCAAAATTATTATTTTTAATTGGATCAGGATTAGGATTAGTTATGATAGTTATTCCGTTTGCTTTTTGGTTTTTTTTAACAAATAGGTTATTAAGAGAATGTATTTTTGCGTCTGGTTTCTCATCATTTTTTATATATGGCACTCTCGTATTTCAAATTGGATTAGAGATTAGAAATAGATATGATATAATTGCTTTCACATCAATTTTTAATGGAATCTTTCTATTACTTTTTGGCTTTATTTTCATATCATTTAATCTGAATCCTTTTTTATTTGCCTTCTACCCATTTTTCAATATTATTACATCAATTCTATTAATATACTTCTTTATACGATTAGCTCCCTATTCAATTATAGAAATTTTAAAGTCTAGCCTGAGATCTAAAAATATGAGAAAGAGAGCACCACCGGAAGTCAAAGATTTAATTAAAGAGCATCAAATATGGTTATATATGAAAAATTCTGTGTTTTCTATGATTACAAATATTCAAAATTCTAAATTCTTTGAAGATATCTTATTCTTTTTCGCTGCAATATACTTAGCAATTTTTACTGACCCTTCTTATCAAGGATTTGGTTTGAGCTTATTAACTGTGTTAATGACATATGGAGCCGTAAAAGCTGTAATTCTGTACTATTCTGCTCCATTGAATATTGAAATTGCTGAAGCATGTGTTAAAGAGAGTTATGAAACAATAGAAAAGTCTGTTAATGCATCTACACGTATCTCAAGTATTTTAGCATTAGGATTCTTAACTGCAATGATAGCTTTATCTGGAAAATTATTACTTTATTTACATAGAGACTTTTTTATGGATAATGGTATCTTTGATTCAAATCTATTTTACATATCTCAAGTCTTATTTGTTCTTATTATTACAGGCCAGTTTATCTATGGATATTCAACATTATTTGGAAATGCCCTAATTGGATCAGGAAATGCTAATTTAGCAGCAAGAGGTTTTGGGATAACCCTATTAATAATAATTGGAACCACTCCACTTTTTATTTTCCTTTTTGGAATTTTAGGCATAGGAATCGTTATGTTAATCTCTTCACTCTTCATATTTCCCTATATTTTCATTCAACTCAAATTAAAGTTAAATATCAACTATAATTTCAAATTATATAGATTAGTTCCTAATTTATTGATTCTATTCTTAATTCTGTTGACATTTCCATTTAATGGAACAATAAGTTTAATTATTGGGATAATAATTAGCGCTACTATATACTTATTTTTAAATCCATTTTTTGGTGTATCAATTCCTGAAGATCTACAAATGATAAATGATCTCTTTAACACATTAAAACTAAAAGTCATAGGGAGTCTAATTGTAAATGCAATGAAAAAGACTTATAATATTAGTCCTTTAAATAAGGATAAAATAATACTTGAAGAAAGTAAACTTATCCTGGTTAAGAAATAAATTAGGAAGTTCTAAAGTGAGCTGGTTTTCTTTAGAAATTTATCTCTGATTATTAGCAATAATAAAATCACTTGAATACCTATTAATGAATATAACATAAGATCAAGGTAAAAACTAGCATGTAAATCAATTCCCAACCAGCTTACAATCCAACAGTTGGGACTTCCTTCATTATACAATAAGCAACTAGTTACAGCTAAATATAAAATGTGAAATCCCAATATTAAAACAATAACAGAGATTCCCAAAATGATTTGAAAATAGAAACTCTTTCCGATTTTTGGAAATTTTACAACAGGGTTTAATAGATCATCTTTTATTAATGAATTTTCTAATTCTTCTTTGGTTTTATCTATAACAATATCCTTTAAAATGTTATTTTCTTGTTTTAGTTTGTAATTTTCTATCTTTAATTCATTATATTTTATGTATAAATCACTGTAATTTTTATCAAATTTATCTTTACTATCAATATTACTCTCAAGTTCCAATTTATCCTCGTTTACCCCTGTTTTACTCATAAAAGCGTACCGTAATTTTTTTTTGAAAAAGCAACTGTTAAAAGTAGAATATCGTAATTTTATCCTTATTAATTTATATTACAATTAGTTAATCTAATTTTTTATATTAAACAATAAGTAAAAACTGGTTATTACGTTATAATAATACAAATTTACTATAGAAAATTAATTTGAAATAAGGAGAATATTAATATAATAAGCTTAATCCTATATAAAAAGAAATTTAATAAAGTTTAACAAAAATGCTTTTCAAAAAATAAAGAAATAAAAATTATTACAGCATATTTATGATTTTCTTCACTTATTTCTTTCTATATTGGTTAAAATTAGGTTTACGTTTTTCGATAAATGCATTTTTTCCTTCTAATGCTTCTTCAGTTCCATAGTATAGCGATAAACCACCAACACCTAATTGAGTTATGCCAGTCACGCCATCAGTTTCAGCTAAAAAAGAATATTTCAACATTTTAAGAGCTGTTGGGCTCTTTTCTAACAATTCTATGCACCATTGTTCTACTTCTTCATCCAATTTTTCATAGGGGACTACAGCATTTATTAGTCCCATTTGTAAAGCTTCTTGTGCTGTATATCGACGACATAAATACCAAATCTCTTTTGCCCGCTTAATACCTACAGCTCGCATTAAATCTCCTGTACCATATCCAGGATCAAATGAACCAACCCGTGGTCCTGCTTGTCCGAATTGGGCATGTTCTGCTGCAATGCTTAAATCGCAATTAACATGCCAAACATGTCCACCTCCAATTGCATAACCATTAACTCGGGCAATAACTGGTTTTGGTAGAGTACGGATCAAAAACGTCACTCGTTGCCAACCAACTTCTAATGGTAATAAAAGTTCTCCTTCATATCCCCCTTTCTCTCGCGTTGTCTGATCACCACCAGTACAAAAAGCTTTCTCACCTATTCCTGTGAAAATCACTACACCAATTTCTTCGTCCCAACACAAATTGAATGCATCAATTAATTCATGCACAGCTCGTAGATTACAAGCATTATATCTTTGAGGTCGATTAATTGTTATTCGGGCTATTCTATCCTTTTTTTCAAAAAGAATTTCTTCAAAATCCATTTTTCTAACTCCTCCTTTTTTTTTATAATTTTATTTCCAATGATTTATCATTTAAATTAAGCAAAATATATTGTTTTTGGTTTTTAAAATTCTTAAAATTGGATAGGAGTCCATTTAATTTTTGATCGTGAAACACTTGTTTCACGATATTAAGCACTATTTTTTAGAGAATTTTTTTTTATATTTCTCTTAAGGGAAAGATAAAAATGGAGAATTTTTTGAAGAAATCCTAAAAAGTCATTTTCTGTTTAATTTCCTGTACCATTTTATTTCCTTCTTCATTTATCTCAGTCAAAATTTCCCTTAAAATTTCATTGATTGCCAATCCACGTAATTCACATGATATATATAACAATGAGAGAATTTGTTTAGCTAATACACGGATGTTTTTAATATCATTGATTGGAATTCTAATTCCAAGAGCTTTTAAATCCATATGTGTTTCTTTTTCTTGTTGTCTGATTGTAATTAGAATATCATTCTTTCTACCTTTCCATTCTTCAGTAATTGCTCGTAATGATAAAAGATATCTTTTTGTTGGGCTTCCAATTCCCATGACATCCCTAGCAAAA
>Ga0209635_10000650_pt1 | contig 24478 bp, 22 predicted proteins | sample DeeMarSWOR230_32_FD_187463 | JGI IMG/M metagenome (GOLD analysis project Ga0209635, IMG submission 187463) | Marine sediment microbial communities from White Oak River estuary, North Carolina - WOR-2-30_32 (SPAdes) (version 2) | ecosystem: Environmental > Aquatic > Marine > Intertidal zone >...
TGTGTTGACAAGCAGACAGATGTATGGACTGATCCATTCTGTCCACTGTTCTAGGTTTAAGTTGTGTTCAGCAAGCGTCTGTTCAAGGTGTTCTCTCGGCGCGTTGGCGAAAAGAAATACGGCAGGTGGCGGGAAAGTTGGAGGTGCATATGTGTGGGTGCCATCGCTGACGGCTATACACTGAAAATCCCCTACGTGGAAGCGATAAATCTCGGTGGCCATGGTTATCCTTCTATATGATGACTTAGAGAACCAGCTTAAGCATACCACAAACAGGACCTAGAAAAACATGACTCAAGATTCTGATTTTTGGTTCGACTGAGCCACATTGAACATTTCCGAGCATTGTGCAATACCATTTCGGAGATTAGGGCTTCAGAGATGAACCTTGTGGAATTCTGGGGACACCATACTTTAATATTCCCGCCAATTCCAATCGAATCCGCCTTTGAACACGTTTGCGTTCATTTCATTACTGATAAAGAGGTTGGCCTCGGGGAAGCGTTTAACCATAGCGTAATAAAAACCGGCAACATCGTTTGTTCTAGCCAGCTCCTCCTCAGTAGCGACAATATATTCCTTGGTGAAATCGTAGGAACTGGAATCGAAAGGCATTCCTGGTTTCTGATGGCCGGGAATAATCACCTCGGCGTCCATTTTCTCCAAGCGCTCAATATCCCGTATCCACTGCTGGCGTTCTTCCGCGGTAAGCTCGCAGGTAAAGGGATGTGCCTGGTTAAAAAGAACGTCGCTGCCATACAGAGTCCGTATTGAAGGGATCCAGACCACTGTGTTGTATTTCATGTCCCCCATCACTTCCGGGATAATCTCGATAGGTTGCCCTTCCAGTTCAAAGTAGTTCTCGGTAAGAGGCTCAATATTGGCTGTTTTTCTGGGTACGTTTATAGCTCCTATCACTTTTTCCCAGTGCTCGATTTTGCCGAAAAATTGTTTGTTGATGATGCGGGCTTCTGAAGGGAGCGCTATAACCCAGGCTTCAGGGAAAGCTTCTGCGATGGTGCCAAGTCCAAAGTAATGGTCGGGATGCGCATGAGTAATATAAATCGTTTTAAGATATTTGCCTGTTTCCAGTATTTCTGCGATTACTCGATGGGCATTTGATAACGTCCACTGTGCGTCAATAAGAACGGCATCGGTCTTGCCTGTCACGATTACAGAGGCAACTTCAAAACCACTTTCGTCGCTGAAAAATACTTTCGTCGCCAGTGAGTTCCGCCCGTGTGTGTTTAATCTAATCTCCATGATATATCTCCCTCATAACAAAGTTTATTCAATTTAACAAGCAATGTTCAAGATTGCAATAAGGCCTCAAGACCTTAAGACTGGCAAAGGTATTCCTCAAATCGAGTAGGTCGAGGTTAACTTCTCGACCCTATATTTTTGCCCTGGAATAACAATGCAAGCTAATGTGACCAACTAGTAACGAAGCTGAAGTGCATACAGGTGATAGCTACCCGTTCCGAACGCTGACTGGTCGGTATAGCTGCTAATCGTCCGGTTCCTCAAGTTCTTCTTCGGCGAAGCGCGCCGTCAAGACTTTGGACTCTATTCTCACCATATACCAGAAGCGAAAGGTATCCTTAACAGGTTCTTTATCTACGACCCCGGTGTAGCCACTATATGGTGAAGGGTAATTGACACTGATTTTCACCTTACTGTCTTTCTGGAACTTCGGCGCTCTGCTACCATACCCCCGGGGAAGGTCATATTCCCTTCGCGTAATCGGGTCAGACAGGATCGCATAAGCCTCGTTTAGCTCTTGCATTTTTTTATGGGCATCCTTGCCTTTATGATTCCTGTCTGGGTGGCATTGAAAAGCTCGCTTGTGATACGCCCTTCTTATTTCCTCTACGCTGGCACTTGGCGTAATGCCCAAGACTTCGTAGTAGTCCTGTTCATTTGTCCTGTAATAGGTCCGTTCATTAATAACAACAGGCATATCTTCCTCTCCTGAAACTACTCAACTATGCCACACTATACTACTAATATACTATGGCTCATGTTATGGAAGGTGTCAATAACCCATTAGTACGGCGTATTCCGTTACTTTAGTTCGGGCCTGTTCAGTGGCTCCTGTTGGCCAGATATCTGATGCCAAGCACTGGTACTGTGTCTACAGTCATCTATTCCGACTGGACACCAGTGGAATCGGGTCGTCAAAACCTGGGAGAGAGCCTGGAGTGAGTGTCAATAGTTAGGACAAAGGGGTGGCCTCAAGTATATCCAACTCCTGGTGAATGGCTGCCCAGATTATCGTGTTATCATGGGCGAAACTAGTTCCTCGTCTTTTCTCAGTTTGATAATGCGGTCGCGGATCACAGCAGCCTTTTCAAATTGCATTCTGCATATCCTGATTTTCTAAGGTTCGTTTCATATTTTGGCACTTCATAATCTTTAAGGAAATAGGTGGTAAAATAATTCATGAACATCGTTTTATATTAAGCAGCGGACTGCCAGCTCAGGAAGGGATAGGTCTCGTCGTCAATGATATTCCAGGTGCAGGTGGGGTTGGTCTCGCCAGGAGTGACTGCTATTATGTCCCACGCAGCACCTGAGAAGGTGGCGATGTCCTGCATTTCCGTCGTAGTCTTGGCGGTCCCCCCGTCGCTTTCTTCAATCCCGGAAGTTACCCTATCCCAGAAGGAGTTGCTCACAGTGGCCTTGTTGTATCCCACCAGACCACCAACCTGAGAGGAGCCAGTCACGCTGCCGGTGGAATAAGAGTGGGTCACGTTGCCATAAAAATTCACTCCCACCAGACCACCAACCTGAGAGGAGCCAGTCACGCTGCCGGTGGAATAAGAGTTGCTCAGAATGCCCCTATAATACCAATTATCCCCCACCAGACCGCCGACACTCGAATCGCCAGTCACGGTGCAGCTGGAATAGGAGTTGCTAAGAGTAGCCTGATTCCATCCCACCAGACCGCCGACACGTGAATCGCCAGTCACGCTGCCGCTGGAATATGAATTGTTCACAAGGCCCTCATTATGTCCCACCAGAACACCAACCTGAGCGAAGCCAGTAACGTCGGCGTTGACCACCCTGACATTCTCGACGACCCCGACATTATCGATGTAACGTGTCCAGGAAATATGAGTGAAAAGCCCCACATAATTTTCGTCAGGGCGGTTGATAAACAAGTCTTTTATTTCATATCCCTGACCATTGAAACTCCCGATAAACTGGTCATCAGATGTTTCATCAGGGGTTCCAATTGGCTCCCACCCCCTTCCCCCATTGGCTGTCTCACTAGCCAGTTCCACATAACCGGCAGTAGTAGAATCGAGGTCGTTCATCATGATATAATCGCCGCCCAGGTTATTTCTGACGGCATGCAAATCATACCAATCCCATATTTCAATATGAGTAGGCGCACAGCCTACTATCCCGGCAATTAAGGCTACCATAATCAAAAAGATGCTAAGTCTTTTCACGCATATAAGCCTCGAAGTGCTATTGTATCACTAGCGAAGGAAGAGTCAATAGGTTGCGGTATCCAAGACGTACTAAGATTTAAGTAGTCACAATACGCTATATTGTTACGCCAGAGGTAACAAGACAAGCTTCTGTTGCCCGAGCTGTACAATCTGGGCCAATGTTCATCTCCTAAGCCTGCTTTGGATAGCGCTCACATTACAACAATCATTTGCGGTCGAGATATCTATATGCCTCTTCTTCTATACCAGCAATTCTATTTAGTAATTCTGAGCAGGCACCTCCTTTATATTCCAGCGCTTTTTCACACAGTTTTATTATCAACTCCCCCGACTGCGTAAACAGATTGGATGCCTTGCTCCATTCTGTATTGTGATATTTTTGACCCAGTGCCTTCAATACTCGTGCTTGCTCAAATCGTAGGCCATCGTTGTGGGATAGGTCTTCTGCAATAAGTGGAGGCGTTAGTCCAGCATAGGCTACCATATGGTTATAACAAGCTTTATCTACCCAAGTTGTGATCTCCTTTGCCAGCTTGCGCATAGCAGGGATACCGAACATACTCACAGGTGGTTTGAGCATTCGCCCAGCTTTATAGTCAAGACCCTTTCCTGTCACTTCTAACTCTGATGGCATCTTCTGAGGCAACTTAAAGATTCTATAGGTGTTCTTTCTACTCATACCGGGGACGTTTACATTAAGGGAGGCCTCGAACTCCGCGAAAGGAATTTGCTGCAGGCCATCGAAGCTACAGTCATGTACATAGACCACCTGTTTTTCGTCATCATAGCCAGTCACCAGGAGATAATGAATAGGGATATGTTCCTTTTTGTAGAGTTCGGGGTAGTAGTGCAGGTAGTACATATCTAAGGCACCAACCATAACCGGTTCATCGTTATCAAGGTGTACCTTTATTTTCGGGAATTCATTCTTGAAGGATTTGCCCTCGCTTATTATTTGGGTGAAGCCAATGATCTCGCTAAGGTCTTGTAGAAGGTACTTGGGATTGTTGCCCCAGTAGACCATGCACGGAGGTTTCGCCATCTTGAACTTGAGGTAAGCAAATGAAGCCATTCCACCAATAATAGGCAATAGAAAATAGTCATATTCGGCACCCTTCCACGTTAACACATCAAACAGGCCATTGACGTAGCATGTGGATACATGAACGTTATGAGGTATTCTAATCAGTTTTGACATTGATACTAACCCTGATTACTATGGTACATAAAATAGCCTGCTGTGTAATGAAGTGAATTATTGAGCAAGGACTATCGGTTCAATCTCTTCTGGATACTTTCGCTCTCAAGTTCCCTGATGGCGTCAGAAGCAATCCAGCGAGCAGCCTTCGAGTCGAGGAGCTGGATTTCCTTGGCAGTATTTATTGCGGCTTTGTTCAAATTGAGGTTCCTTTTCCCGATGTTTCTAAGAGCCCAGTTGACTGCTTTCTTGACAAAGTTACGCTCGTCCGTAGCCCCTCGTATTATTAAAGGAAGCAATTCAATGAATTTCTCATCGCTTGCCTTCTTATCATGCCATGCCAGACAAGCTATCAGCGAAAAGGCGGTCCTTTTGACAAACTCTTCTTCCCGCTCAGACCAATCGACAATTTTCTTCCAGGCTAATTGATTCCTTTCAAAGAGGTTCATGCACACCTGGTCGCAAACATCCCACGAATTAATGCCTTTCACCCAATCCTCCATCTGCTCTTCAGTCAGCTTAGCGGGATCACCAACCATCGCAGCCAAGATTCTTGCCTCAGCTATTCTGGTTCTCCATAAGTCCAGTGCCAGCTTGTGGTCCCTCCCTATCGCTTTAGCCATTTTTCTCATATCAGGAACCGAGACGCCTAATCTTTGCTCCACTGTGATACCGTATTTAGCCATTCCTTCTAACTGCTCTGACTGAGCCTTGCTCTGGAGTTTGTCCAGCACATCCTTTACAGAAGCCATTGAAGGAAGATGGAAATTATGAAGACACAGGAAGTTGGAAATAGTTTTATAGCCGATTGTAAGCTCAGAAGGCTTTCCCCTGAAACCATTAAGGGTTATATTCGTCATATTAAATATCTAGTCCAAGTATCTCCGGAGTTTCCCCCTCAGTCTATCATAATAAAACGGTCCCTTGCAGACATTAAGGGAACGTATAATCCAGATTTCCATTATCGGACTTGGCACGCCCTGGGAAATTACGCAGAAAAGGAATTCGGGATTCCTAACTTTATGAAAAATATAACGCGTCCTAAGATTCCCAAAGAGATTATGCCAACAATCTCTAGCACGGAGTTGAACCTGTTAGCCGCATTCTTAGAGAAGGCACCAATTAGAGACAAAGCGATTATGGCTTTATTCATAGATACCGCTATTAGGAAGGGTGAGGCTGTTAATTTGAAGCGAAAAGATATTCTTGAAGATAGGATTATCATTCATGGTAAAACGGGTTATCGAGTAGCTCCTATTTCTGGGGTTACTAGAGATTTACTTCTGTCATTGCCTATCTACGATGATGGGTTTGTATTTCACAATATGAGGAAAAGGAAGCCCTTAAAAGGTCTCGGCTTTTATAGAATAGTGAGAAAATATCTCCGTTCCGTAGGCTATCAAGGGAAGCAATTTGGCCCACAAGTTTTGAGGCGTTCCTTTGGGGTATTCCACTTAAAAGACGGTGGGGATCTGAAAAGTTTATCTCTCATACTCGGACATAGCAATATCACGACAACTGCTAAATTCTATGCTCCACTTTTAGCTGAAGATATTATTGAAATTCACCGTAAGCACACACCCGGAAGAGTATTCGCACAAATAGTTGAGGAAGGGGGGGAAGGAAATGGCACGTAAGGGGAAGAGACGTAAGAAATATGAGCACAAGAAACCCCCAATACCTAAAGGGCTGCCTAGAGGGTTAAGGCTTTTACAAGGCACAAAACGGGATTATCTATATACATTAGAGTACTTGGAAGGCTGCTGCGATTCTCACCCTAATTGTAGATATAAATCAGAATGCCTCCGGTTATTCGATTCTCGATGTAAGCATTGGTGGCCTAACGAGGGTAGCCTTACAAACCCTACAAAGAAAAAGTCTCCCCCAGTATCAATAGACGTAGTAATCCCCTCAACAAACTATCAGCAAATGATAGAAGCTATTGAATGCCAACTGTCAAAGGCTGTTTGAGTATCAAACCACGCAAAAAACTTTTCGTCCTCAAATTCCTACTGTACTGTGTTGTTTTGAGACCAATTAGGCGATTTCTGACTGCAAAGATACCGCAAAACATTGCCTGGTAGTTTAGGGAAATTTTCTCGAAATTTTCCCCGAAGATTTTCAGCTCATAGCTAACCGTGACTTGACAAAGGTTTCAAAAGGGTTTATAATGTGCACAATAGATATGATGTGCACGCTAAACTTGGGTCGGGAGTCTATCTTCCGAGAGCTCTAAAGAAGAACTGAATTATGCCTAGAAAAAGGAAAAGAGTGAATAAGGAACCTTGGTTAAGCATAAAGAATGAGCTTGGAGTAAAAGACCTTACTCCATATAATGCTATATGTCTCATTCGTAAAAGGCCTGACAGGATAAAGTTATAGGAGGTAATACCGATGGCTAGAGAAGTAATTTCAACAAGATTGCCTGAAGGAATTACAAGACAAGCTTTGGAAGAAAAAGCCAGAGAACATCATATTACTATTCGTGAACTAATTCAAGAAGGTATTAGGCTGATAATGGGGTTTAATATTCCCTTTTATAGAATGGTACATGACTTTGCATTGGGACTAAAAGTGCCTGAGTGGATGGTGCTAGAGAATTTAACTATATCCTGGTTTGCACACAGGGAAGCACAACGTGAAGTATGGGGATATGAGGATGAGCTAATTGAAGAATTTGTGGCTATGGATGATAAGAACCTTACTGGCAAGGAAATACTCGAATATTTGAGGATGGCATTTATCCAAGAAGAGGAACGGGAAAGGCTTAATTTACTATTGGAAGAGGAAGAGAAGGGACTACCACTAAACGACGATGATAAAGCTTTCTTAATTCGGAAGCGCCAGGGTAGAACTTGGTTAGAATCAGAAGAGTACAAAAGAGAGAAGATGGCTGAGCAAGAAGCATGGGAGAGGTTAACTCCTAAGCAGAAAGCTGCTATAGAGTATTCCCTGGAGATTAGTCGAAGGGGAAATAGGATAATGCGAGAATTCGGGGAAGAGGTAGCATCTGAGTATTTCAAGAAGGTAAAAGAGATAGAAAAATCCGAAGGAAGGGAAGCAGCCTTGAAATATACCCCGGAGCAATAGGAGATTGATAGTGGCAAAAGGTATAAGAATAAAACTCAGTGGGAAAAAGAGATATCTTCTAGCTTCAGCTCAGGCGATAGCCAAGTATCGGGAAGTTGTCGGCCGGGAGCTGGCAGCTAAATCTACTTGGTCTAATCTCAGTATTTGGGATTTGCTAGTTATAGCATGGGCATGTCTGCTACATGAGGACCCCGAACTCAAAATTGAAGATGTGGGCAAAGCGGTTTATGCTCAAAGTAATCTGGCTGAACTAATAGGCAAGATTTCTGAAACCTTTAATGCCTATGACTGGGAGCTGAATAAATGAGTAATCAGATCGCTTCGCTATTTGTAGCTATCTCGGCCAAAACATCTGAGTTCCATAAGGGAATGGATGGTGTGTCGAATAAGATGAACCAGGTCAGCAAGCAAATGCAAATTGCCGGCGGAATCATAGTAGGTACTATGGCGGCTATCGGTGCTGGCTCCCTCAAAATAGCAGGAGATTTTGACGGAGCCATGAGGGAAGTCAACACCATGATATTGCTAAGTGAGGATGAGTTCAAGGCATTTTCCCATGACGTGCAAACTTTAGCTAAAGAGATGGGTGTCAATGCGGTGGATGCTGCAAATGCTCTTTACCAGGCTATATCAGCAGGAGTGCCAAAAGAGAATGCTATTGAGTTTTTAAGGATTGCTACTAAAGCTGCTATCGCCGGCGTTACAGATACCACAACGGCAGTAGATGGGTTAACTACCATTATTAACGCCTATAAGCTGCCGATAAGTGAGGCACAGAAGATATCCGATATTATGTTCACCACAGTCAAGGGGGGTAAAACAACCTTTGAGGAACTATCTGCATCCATGTCTCAGGCAATGCCTACGGCTGCCGCTTTGGGAGTAGGGTATGAGGAAGTGTTAGCTGCTGTAGCTAGTATGACGAAACAAGGTATACCGACTGCACAGGCATTTACGCAGATACGGCAAACTATGGTGGCACTAATAAAGCCGACAACGGATATGGCCTCAGTTATACAAGAACTTGGTTATGAATCCGGAGAGGCAATGTTTCAGTCATTGGGCTTTGCCGGCACTCTGGAAACCTTGAGGGAGGCCACAGGTGACAATAACGAAATGCTAGGAAAGATGTTCGGTTCTGTTGAGGCAATTAATGCAGTAATGGCCTTGACCGGGGAGAATTTCAAAACGGCAACTGATGACCTCAATGCAATGACTAATTCAGCCAGTGCTACCACAGATGCCTTTAATCAAATGGAAAAGAGTATGGGGAGACAATGGGAGAAACTCGGAGCTCAATTTCAGGATATAGCAATAACTTTGGGTACGGCTTTAATGCCAGCATTAAAGAAAATCCTTGATGTGATAACTCCAATTATTAAAAAAATTGGGGAATGGATTTCGGAGCATTCAGATTTAACAGTAAAAATTCTAGCCACTGTTACGGCGCTAGGGGGTGTGATGTTACTTGCCGGTCCGCTTCTAAACACTATCAAGCTTATTATCGGTGCTTTTGGAACTCTTAAAATTGCCATGATAGCGATTAAGAATCATGCAACTCTTATGTGGGGAGCACTCACATTGGGGATTTCAGCAGTGGTTATAGGTATTGTGGAGTTGATACGAAACTGGGACGATGTTGTGGCGTTTTTCAGAGGACCCGCGTACCAAGCTACACTAGCTCTCAAAAAGGCAATGAATGACCTTGGTGATACCATGTTGGAGGATATAGGTTATGCGGTGGAGCAAGTAAAGGCAGATTTTCAATCGCTAATTGATTCTCTCCAGGCGGGAGAATTTACGGCATTCGAAAACCTTAACGAAGAAAAGATTGGCAAGATTCTTGATAAGGTTAAAGAGGTTAATCCAGAATTGGCGGACCAATTGGAAACCTTGTTGGCTCAAATTAAGGTACAGGATGAACTCATAGAAGGATACGATGAGACTGCAAGGGCTGCTCGCATAGCTGCTATTGAAGCTAGGCTTGAGGAACCCGAGTTGGTAGAAGAGGAAGAGTTGCAATTACTTGAAGAGCTGGCTGACCTACAAAAGAAAACATATGTCAGTGATTTACATAGCCTACTCGATGAAAACAAAAATATAATTGTCGGTGCCATAGGAGAATTAAAAACTGAGTGGGAGGAATACTTTCAGGCAATCAATGACGGATGGGATGGCTCTAAAGATTATCTCGAAAATACTATAATCCCTGCATATAACAAGCTAGTAACGGAAGGATTTTTAAGTCCGACAGTTGCCGAGGATTTGATAAAACAATTTGAGGATGCAGTAGAGGATTATGAGACTAGGATTTCTAAAATCCCTGAGATTGAGAGAGGGTTTCCCACGATTCCAGGGCTGCCTACTCCCTGGTGGAAGAATCTTCAATTCGGAGGGATAGTAAAAAGTCCTACTCTGGCAATGGTTGGCGAAAGTGGGCCTGAAGCTGTTATACCGCTTAATCAATTAGGCTCAGAAGTGGGCAAAAGGGTCGAAATACATAATCACTTTGGGGTATTTGTGGGTGATGAAATTGGTTTGCGGAAACTCTATAGGATGATGATGAAACAAGTTGGTGGTGAGGAAGCAAGGCGAACTCAATTCGGGCCAATTCGAGGCGGAGATTATTTCGATTATGGGAGAGCCTCTCTATGACATTACCAAAGACAGTAAGTGAATCTATTGACCAGGGTTTTGAGAAGCGTTTAGAATCCTATGAGCCAGATAACGAATTACCCACGCTTCCAATAGATGAAAAGGATAATATCACCTTCAGATGGACTGGCTATGAGCTGATAGTTGACGCAGATCACTTCAGTGGTGATGGTCAGGATGGTCAGGCTGAATTAAGCTTCTGGCATGACAATGCAGACTATAAGCTATTATTGCTTCAAACTAAGGCTAATCTGCTTTCCTCTTCTAACACAGCAAGCCTAATCAGGCGCCTGCAAAATTGCAATGATGGTTTGAGATACCTTCCCTGGGATTGGATTTTAACCTGCGTTACATATAAGGTTATAAAGAACGTTCGGCAGGGTGAACCGGTGGAAACGATATGGCCGGATGAAGATAATAACTTAAAGCCAGCTTATCTTTTGGAGCCTATTCTGTATTTAAATCACCCTACTGTTATCTTTGGGGATTATGGCAGCCTAAAAAGCCTATTTGCCGTAATGATTGGCTATACAGTCCAGCTACCATATCCCGATAATAATCTAGGTTTAATTACTGCGAAGGAATCTACTCACTGTCTATATCTGGATTATGAGGACGATCCTTCAAGCTTCAAAAAGCGTTGGGGAGCGATCCAGCGAGGCTTTGGCGTTGAGGCCCCTATGCCTATTCTATATAGGCGAATGACCAGCACTCTAGCAGATTCAGTAGAGAGCCTTCAGCAAATTAAAAAGGACAAGGATATTAAGTTATTAATCGTTGATAGTCTAGGCCCAGCTGCCAGGGGTAACTTGAATGACCCTGAGCCAGCAATAAGATACCATGAAGGTTTACGCAAGCTTGGAATTACGAGCCTAACCTTAGCGCATAACTCAAAAGACCCTCTCACAAGAAAGCGAACTATATTCGGCTCGGTATTTTTTACAAACTTGGCTCGTTCAGTTTGGGAATGCAAAGCAGAGCAAGAAGCAGGAGAGGATGAAGCGGTTATCGGTTTAAAGCATCAGAAGGCAAACTTATCGCGGTTACACTCACCACTAGGCTATAAGTTTACCTTCACCGATAACAGTATTACAGTGGTAAAAGCTGACTTGATAGATACTGGATTATCCAGGGAATTACCACTCTCAGCACAGATTAAAAATTTGCTTCGCAATGGTGCTATGCCGATTAAGGAAATTGCCAAAGCTCTTAATGCCAATGAAGCTAGTATCAGGACTGCTATACACCGACTGGCCAAGAAGAATCAATCAATAAAAGTAGGTGAATCATGGGGATTACCAGAGATGTAGCACTGAGTATAGCAGGGGGATATTATAATCCCCCCCCTGCTATGCTATACAGTGCTATGTAATGCTATATAACTGCTATATCACGAATGGCTTGTATTCAGGCTTTCAAGCGAGGCATAGCACTTCAATCGTTAACTGCTATGCAAAAGGTGCTATATGAAGGTAGGGGGATATAAATATCTATAATTCCAAAGCCTGTCAACCGAGCGGGCAGTGAAACGCAGGATATGACAAATTTCGATAGGGGGTATTAAAGATTGAAAAGAGGTCCTAAACCGAAACCAACAAACCTTAAAAAGCTAGAAGGCGTAAGAACCGATAGAATAAACGATAATGAGCCGGAACCGCAGCTTGGCAGAGTGACTTGTCCTAGCTTTTTATCCAAGGAAGCTAAGGCTGAGTGGAAAAGGATTGCGCCAGAACTTATCAGGTTAGGCTTATTGACGCCGGTTGATAGAGCTGCATTTGCTGGCTATTGTCAGGCTTATGGCCGTTGGGTGAAGGCTGAAAGGCTATTATTGGAAAAGGGCGTTCTGGTTAGTGGTAATAAGGGCCAATTGATTGCTTCGCCCCTGCTATGGATTAGCACTTCAGCAGCTAAAAATATGCTGCGATTCGGTGTTGAATTCGGCTTAACTCCGTCTTCCCGGAGCCGACTTGTTGGGATGAATCCAGAAGAGAGAGACCCACTTGATGAATTACTTGGTACTCGGAGTAATTAAGATGATTATTACCGCTTGGTGTGTTAGGGCGCTTACTTCAACGAGTGGGCGTGTTAGCATGGTGAGTATTTATAGATAACAAAGACTTGAAAAACAGAGGTGATTAGAAATGAAAATTGGAAAATACGACGGGAAAACGCTTGAGCGTTATCTCGAACTGAAAAACAAAAGAACTTTGTTGGCGGAGGAGGGACTCCCGATCCTAGAGCGATTACGGGATTCAAGGGGCATAAGTTCAGAGCAAGCCGCTCATGGCAAAGAGGTCATCCGGGAATTCGAGAAAATCGACAATGAAATCGAAGAGCTGGAGAGGCAAGCCGGTGGACCACCTGAAGGGGCTGAACCCATTAAACTTGACCCACAGGATATAATGACAAATCGCTTCCGTAGCTATACTTATAATAGTGGCCTAACCGATAGGTCATATGGAAGGACTTATAGGAATCTTTTCTATGGTGACCCAGGAGCTTCATTGAGCGATGGAGGTTTTGACAACTTCCGGGAGTTCGTTGATATCCTTTCGTCTGGGCGCTACGATCCCAGGCTTAGAGGTTCAACCAGGGCCATGACAGAGGGCGTTCCCTCGGAAGGGGGCTTCCTTGTGCCCGAGGAATTTTCCGCTATGTTGCTGGATGCAGCTCTTGAAAGCGAAGTGGTTCGTCCACGGGCTACGGTTTATAAAATGGAGCGGCAAACTCGGAAGATTCCCGGCTTCGATGGCTACGACCATAGCTCTAACCTCTTCGGTGGTTTTAGCGGCTCCTGGCTCTCCGAAGGTGGAACGGCCACAAGGCAAAATGCCAAGCTTCGACAAATAGCTCTTACTGCAAAGAAGCTGGGAATATACACCCAGGCATCAAGGGAGCTAGTTGAAGATGGTATGGCCTATGATGAGCAGATAACCGGAGCCATGACTCAGGCTATTGGCTGGTTTCTGGATTATGCCTTCCTGCAAGGTACTGGCGCAGGGATGCCCCTAGGGGTACTTTCAGACCCAGCACTGGTGACTGCTTCCAAGGAAACCGGTCAACCGGCTTCCACAGTGCTTTACGAGAATATTACGAAGATGTTGGCTAGGTTACACCCGGCAGCCTTCCGAGGTGCGATATGGGCTGCAAACCAAACCCTATTGCCACAGCTCATGCAGATGAGCCTGAGTGTAGGAACAGGTGGGACTGCTATTAAAGCCGTAGAGGAACGAAATGGCCGGTACTACCTGCTTGGCAAGGAATTAGTCTTTACCGAGAAGCTACCTACTCTTGGCAGTGAAGGCGACATTCTACTGGCCGATTTCTCGAAATATGCTATTGGGATGCGCCAGGAAGTAGTGCTGGATAAAAGCAATGCGCCTGGCTAGACCGAGGATATGCAGGACTTTCGAGTGATACTGCGTGCCGATGGTCAGGGCTCATGGAGCCAGGCTGTTACGCCTAAGAACGGCGATAGCGTTTCATGGTGCGTTGTCCTGCAAGCTAGGACTTAATAGGTATCACCGCCCTGGCTTGAGGGCGTTGATATAGGCTGGCTCAGGGTAAATCGGTCTCTTGCCCTTGGCTTAGTCAAGATACTCTTTCATATTGCCCTGGGGAGCGTTGACTCCCTGGGGCTCCTCCATTTTTATAGCTAACAAGAATTCCAAAAATCATAGCTAATCTGTATTTATTTTGCCTCTTGACAAACTATTGCGGTATCGCTATAATATAGGCAAATGTGGAGTACTAAGGAAGCAGCCAAAAAACTCAAGATATCTGAGCAACGAGTAAGGAAGCTGTTAGCTGAAGGTAGGATAAAAGGTCAAAAGGTAGGTGATACCTGGGTAGTTCTCGAGCTTGCCTATACCAAGAAAAGGGGATAAAGCAATGATAACCGAGACGCCTAATCTTTGCTCCACTGTGATACCGTATTTAGCCATTCCTTCTAACTGCTCTGACTGAGCCTTGCTCTGGAGTTTGTCCAGCACATCCTTTACAGAAGCCATTGTGTACTCCTATTCCAGGCATCTTCAGTTGTGGAGTTTTGAAAACCTGCTCAGTAGGCGACGGTGAATCGTTCGCGAATGTGTTGCGGATGCTCAAGTTCATCGAGCATGGCAATGGCGTAGTCCTGCGTGGAGATTTTGCTTTCGCCTTCTTTGTTCTTAAGAAGCTGGTCCTTCCCCACCCGGTAATGCCCCGTCCGCTCTCCGGCGGCGATTGAGGCTGGTGGACTCAAGAATGTCCACTCAAGTTCCTTTTCTTTTCTTAGCATGTAGAGTACTTCCTTGGTTGCCAGCACTCCGCCTTTTATGTTCTCTGGGAAACTCGCTGTATCCAAAAGCTGCACACCAGGGGCGACTTCAAGAGTTCCCGCCCCACCGACAACCAGCAGTCTTTTGATTCCCGACTTCTTGACACCGCTGATAATCGCCTTATAACCCTTGATTTGCTCATTATAGATATCGGGATTGCTCCAGCCGGGATTGTAGGCACTTATGACCGCGTCATGACCTTTCACGAGTTCGTCGACCTCATCTTTGAGAATGTCCGCTTTCACAACGGTAAGACGCGGGTTATGCACAGTTATCTTCTCAGGATGGCGCACGATCGCAGTTACCTGGTGCCCCCGCGCCAGGGCTTCATCGCGAACGCTTGAGCCAATAAACCCGCTTGCTCCGATGATTGCTATTTTCATAAATGTAACCTCCTTTTACGCTATTCTTAACAAAGAGTCTCTCTATTTGGATGAGCACAGCATTGCACAGTAGTCAGAAAAATGCAATCTCTTTTCGAGGATTAGGTTTCGGGGACAACTTTTGGCTAGGTACCACGTAATAATATAAGGCTGGCAGAGGTATTTCTGAAATCGAATAGGGTCGAGGTTGACTCCTCGACCCTATTTTTTACTTCTAGAGTAACAATCCAACTTTTCATGCAATACAGGCGGCATTTACTTACGCACCGGGATTCATGACGCGCCCGATAAAGAGAATGGCACCCGTCTCAATGTCGCGAATCAGGAAGATGAAGGGTCGGTCTATGGTGACTTCAACAGTAGGTTCAGGCGGCGCTGACTCTGGCATAATCACCGCGGTGGCGGCAGCAGCCTCGGTGCCAGCTTCATCCACGGCAACGAATGCCTTGTGCACAACGTCTGATATGAACAGCGCACGATTACCAGTCATTCCGGAGAAATCCGCTTCACCAGAAAAGGCAATCGGCATGCCCATCCCGGCGAGGGTATACTTCAAGCTAAATTCTGAGTCAAATTCAAACCGGGGCATCGTCAGGGTGACCCCGGTGGGTTGCAGATCATTTATGATGGCATCAAACCGTTCAGCTTGAAGGCCTTCTTCAAAAGCCTCGAAATTGCCAGCTTCAGGTAAAAGGATGACCATGGAAAGTTCATTGCCATCGTATTGCAGCTCAACTGCCTGGTATCCTTCCCCTTCGGTGTAGCCGAAGGCCTCCGTTTGTTTCATCATCGGCACGCTGACCTGCCCGTCGTCAAGTAGGTAAAACGGGCCGTCTGCTGTCATGTCTTCATCGAAAGGGTTCTCCCAGGCAGCGTTGAAGTAGATAGCATTGGTCAGCACAAGGCGGGTCAGTGCATCAATCGCGTCTTGCGGGATAAGGTCTTTGATGCGACCTTCCGTCTGGTCACTGACCCAATCATTGATGGTGACGCGGGACTTTTCCGTCTCGTTTATGAAGTCCAGTATTCTCAGCCCGGCACCGTAGTTCTCGGCCAGGACATCGAGGAAGTCAGGTTGGAACTCATAATCCTTTTGCCCCCAGATGGCGTTAACAATGTTCAGCCTGAATCCCTCCTCATCCTTACCTGCAGCACCTTCACCCCTTTTGGCAAGTTCTGCATCGAGCCAATTAAATGCCGGGTGCAGCTTATCCTGTTCAAGCATGAATTGAAGGGTGGCGGCCATCTGCTGAGCGGTTTCGCCGCGCGCTCCAGCATATGTCATCGCCAGTGCCACTGAAATGCTATAGGGAGAGTAGAAAAGATTGCCATCCTTCCCTTTAAGCGCCTGATAAAGCTCAAAGGCGAAGGCGCTGTTTCCTTCGACCAGCAATGCTTGCTCACTCGTACTGACATCTGGTGAAGTTATCCGCTCTTTATCTGATTTGACTAACGTGCCTCCTGCCGACTGGTCACAGGCTATCATGGGCAGCAGCAAAACTATGACTAATACGGCTATCAATATCTTATTCATCTTATTTACCTCCTATAAAATTCAGACTCGGAACCATTTCACCTCCAGATTGAACAATCCAAGCTTTCATGCAATACAGGCGGCATTTACTTACGCACCGGGATTCATGACGCGCCCGACAAAGAGAATGGCGCCCGTATCAATGTCGCGGATCAGGAAGATGAAGGGGTGGTCTATGGTGACTTCCACAGGAGGTTCAGGTACTGCTGTTAGTTTCATAATCACTGCGGTGGCAGCAGCAGCCTCGGTGCCAGCTTCATCCACGGCAACGAATGCCTTGTGTATAACGTCTGATATGGACAACTCACGATTACCAGTCATTCCGGAGAAATCCGCTTCACCAGAAAAGGCAATCGGCATGCCCATCCCGGCGAGGGTATCCTTCAGGCTGAATTCTGAGTCAAATTCGAATTTGGGCATCGTCAAGGCGACCTGAGTAGGCTGCAGACCGCTTATGATGGCATCAACCTGCTGAGCCTGAAGTCCTTTTTCAAAGGCCTCGAAGTTGCCAGCTTCAGGTAAAAGGATGACCATGGAAAGTTCATTGCCATCGTATTGCAGCTCAACTGCCTGGTATCCGTTCCCCTCGGTGTAGCCGAATGACTCCGTCTGCCTCATCATTGGCACGGTTACCTGCCCGCCGTCAAGCAAGTAGAACGGGCCGTCTGCTGTCATGTCCTCATTGAAAGGGTTCTCCCAGGCAGCGTTGAAGTAGATAGCATTGGTTAGCACAAGGCGGGTCAGTGCGTCAATCGCACCTTGCGGGATAAGGTCTTCAATGCGACCTTCCGTCTGGTCACTGACCCAATCATTGATGGTGACGCGGGACTTTTCCGTCTCCGTTATAAAGTCCAGTATTCTCAGCCCGGCACCGTAGTTCTCGGCCAGGACATCGAGGAAGTCAGTAAGGAACTCATAGTCCTTTTGTCCCCAGATGGCGTTAACAATGTTCAGCCTGAATCCTTCCCCGTCCTTGCCTTCGGCACCTTCACCCCTTTTGGCAAGTTCTGCATCAAGCCAGTTAAATGCGGGGTGCAGCCTCTCCTGTTCAAGAAGGAATTGAAGGGTGGCGGCCATCTGCTGAGCGGTTTCGCCGCGCGCTCCGGCGTATGTCATTGCTAGTGCCAGTGAGATGCTATAGGGAGAGTAGAAAAGATTACCCTCCTCCCCTTTAAGCGCCTGATAAAGCTCAAAGGCGAAGGCGCTGTTTCCTTCAACCAGCAATGCTTGCTCACTCGTGCTGACATCTGGTGAAGTTACCCGCTCTTTATCTGATTTGAGCACCTCGCCTCCTACCGGCTGAGCCATCTGAATAGAGGCTATCACCGGCAACAGCAACACTATGACTACTACGGCTATTAATATCTTATTCATCTTATTAACCTCCTACAAGTATTTAAATTGTTTAATTTTGTTCTTCCGTTCAAATTTGGCTACTTAGAAGCTCTTCATCTCCGGATTGAGCATCCGGAGCCGGTTCCTCTTCGACCCGGGGCTCCTCGGGGAAGTAGTCAGGAGGTGTCCAGGTCGAGTATGGAAGCTCCACCTCATTGATATAATCCAGATTCTCCAGGTTGTTCATTTTTATCTTGGCCTGCGAGACAGTGTAGAGAACATTGTCTATGTAAAGGGACCTCTCTACTGAGAAAGGAGAGTAATAGTAGTAATAACCTTCTTCTAGGTCATCGAGATTCTCAATATGGGTGATTCTGCCATCAATCCCAATACCTGTATCTGGGGACACGTGGAACACGTAGGCTCCCTGCCAGACAGGCTCACCATAAGCCCACGAGGGAACTCCTTCAGGGTAGTCCGACTCATCTACTTCCGCGACCAGAATAGGCATCACCATCAGGTTCCTGGACTTATCAAATAGAAATGCTTTGTGGTCCCACAAGACCGGAGAATCAGTACCTCTGTCACCGATTTCCAACTTGTCTATCTCCTGTGGGTTGTTGACATCGCTGACATCAAAAAGCGATATCTTCACTCCTTGATACCAGGCAAATTCCCCGGCATCCGTTGTCTCCTTACCTATCCCTATGAGGTGGTTCTCGTCATAGGGATGCAGGTAATCTGAATAGCCAGTTACCTTTAAGTACCCGAGTTCCTCAGGGTAACGGGGGTCACTGAGGTCTATCACGAATAGTGGGTCAACCTGCTTGAAGGTTACCAGATAGCCTCTTTCGCCCATAAACCTGGCTGAATAGATTGTTTCCCCGGGAGCCAGGTCTTCCAGTGAGCCGACAATATTGAGATCCATATCCAGAATGTATACGTGGTTCCTGGTTGTTTCCCCGTAGGTTGTGGTCGCCACTCTGAAGTGGCTGTCATACTCATCCATGGAGAATTGATTCAGCACCATACCGGGGACTTCGCCACTGGCGACATACTCGATTTCATCACCTTCTATATGAATTCGGTGGATCGAGCTTTTTTGGAAATCCCACACATCTCTCCCCCACACATCGGTCCCCCACACCGGGAATGTCAGGTAAATGTTGTTCAGAGAGACATACAGGTTGCTGCTGGCTCCAAGCAGTATTGTTTCATATGTTGGCTCCTGGTCATCGTTCTGCGTGTTTATGGCTATTATATTCGTATACATATAATAGTAGTCAGACACATCGGAATAATAGATATCTGTAGCAGGTATTTCTGTCTCGTCGCTGCCAGAATGAATCTTGGGAAGGTTTAGTTCATCGTTCTCTTCATAAACAGGCTCATTTACTACCACGTAAGCATAATCGCCGATCATCCGTGAACTGACGTATTGACCATTGGCAGAAAGCTCCCTTTGCAACCGGGGGTTTTCCCTATCTGAGACATCATATACTTTGATAAATATCTTGGGTGATACGTAAGGCATGTAAGATTCCTTTACAACCGGCATATCATCATATTCATAATAAAGATAATAAGGCGTTTCCTGCTCAAACACGACCAGTCTATCTTTGTTGATGAATATTCCTATTATGGTTCCCTCTAACTCAATTTCAGACACGATTTGAGCTTGTTCGGGGGGATAGGCCTTCACGATGATAGTCTTGTTCCCCGAAACAAGGTAAATATACTCTCCGTCGGTCTTAACGATATCTGCCTCGTCCACTCCAGCAACCTGGATGTTGGTGGTAGAGTAGTTGGACTCAGCGGGAGCAGGAGCAAGGGCATCCTCTTCGGCACTTCCTGACCAAAAGCGGTCGGGCATCTTGAGCATGTCTGCATCTTGTGTGTTCGTATTCACAAATTTTTTCAATTCCTCATAAGAAGAGAACTTGCTGATTTCCAGTGACCCGGGATTATCACAGGCAGACTGCAGGGTTACCAGCATAGTCCCGATTAACACCAGGCAAAGAGCTGCTCTAACAATATTGTTTTTCATTTTCATTTACCTCCTACAAGTATTTAAATTGTTTAATTTTGTTCTTCCGTTCAAATTTGGCCATTTTATAAGCCTTTCATTTCGAGATAGAAGATTCCGCAGACGGTTCCTCACTCTGAGGCGCACCGGGTGGATACTCGTAAGGTGTCGAGGTTGAGTATGGGAGCTCCACCTCATTGATGTAATCCAGATTCTCCAGGCTGTTCATCTTTATCTTAGCCTCCGAGACAGTGTAGAGAACATCGTCTATGTAGAGAGACCTCTGTACTGAAAAAGGAGAGTAAAAGTAGTAATAACCTTGTTCCACGTCAGCGAAATTCTCGATATGGGTGATTGTACCTTTGACCTGGAGCCCTTCGTCCAGAGATATATCAAATACGTAAGCTCCCTGCCAAACAGGCTCGCCGTAAGCCCAGGAAGGAACTCCCTCAGGATACTCTGATACATCTACTTCTGCGACCAGAATAGGCATCACCAGCAGGTTCCTGGACTTATCGAACAGGAATGCTTTGTGGTCCCATAAAACCGGTGAATCGGTGCCCCTGTCACCTATTTCAAGCTTTGATATCTCCTGTGGGCTGGTGACATTGCTGACATCGAAGAGCGATATCTTGACTCCTTGATACCAGGCGAATTCCCCTGCGTCTGTTGTCTCCTTCCCTATCCCTATGATATGAGTTTCGTCGTAGGGATGGAGGTAGTCTGAATAGCCAGTTACCTTTAAGTATCCGAGCTCCCTAGGGTTCTCGGGGTCACCGAGGTCTATCACGAATAGCGGGTCAACCTGCTTGAAGGTTACCAGATAACCCCTCTTACCCATAAACCTGGCTGAATAAATGGTTTCCCCGGGAGCGAGGTTTTCTAGTGAGCCGGTAATGTTAAGATCCATATCCAGGATGTATACGTTATTCCGGGTTGTTTGACCGTAGGTTGTGGTTGCCACCCTGAAGTGGTCTCCATACTCGTCCATGGAGAACTGGTTCAGCACCATGCCAGGGACCTCACCGCTGGCAATATACTCTATTTCGTCACCGCCTATATGAATCCGGTGGATAGAGGTTTTCTGGGAATCCCAGACACCCGTCTCCCAACTATCGGTCCCCCACACCGGGAATGTCAAATAAATGTTGTCTGGAGAGACATACAAAGTGCTACTGGCTCCCAGCAGAATTGTTTCATACGTTGGTTCCTGGTTATCGTTCTGTATGTTTATGGCTATAATAGTCGTATACTCATAATAATAGTCGTAGACATCGCAATAGTAGATATCTGTAGCGGGTATTTCTGTCTCGGTGCCGTCAGAATAAAGCCTGGGTAGGTTCATTTCATCATCTTCTTCGTACACAGGCTCATTTATCACCACATAGGCATAATCGTCTATCATTCTGGAACTGATGTATTGGCCATCGGCGGAAAGCTCTCTTCGCAACCGGGGATTTTCCCTGTCTGAAATATCGTATACTTTGATAGATATTGTTGGTGATATGTAAGGCATGATGTCAGGTTCCCTTACAGCAGGCATATCATCATAATAAAGATAATAAGGCATTTCTTCCTCAAACACGACCAGCCTATTTCCGTTGATGAATATTCCTACGACTGTTCCCTCGAGCTCGATTTCGGATAGGACTTGAGCTTGCTCAGGGGGATACGCCTTCACGATGATAGTCCTGTTCCCCGAGACGAGGTAAATATACTCTCCGTCGGTCTTAATGATATCTGCTTCGTCCACGCCAGCAACCTGAATATTGGTGGTAGAGTAATCCGGGGTAGAGGCTCCCCTGATGGCGCCTTCTCCATTTGCTGACGCGGGGACGCTGTCTCTCCAAAGGAATGTTGTATCTTGTGCGTTCGCCTTTACAAATTCTCTCAATTCCTCATAAGAAGCGAACCTGCTGATTTGATTCCCTCCCGGAGGCCCGGGCTTATACACCGCAAAAAGCCCCATGACCGCTACTAGAAGCACGACAGTAGCGACAGGGGCTAATATTTTTGTCCAATCCATGATGGTTCTCTTTTTAAAGCGCTCGGAGCTAAGCAAAGCCATTTTTAATGTTTGTTTATGGCTGGAAAGTTCGATTTCCGGAGTTTCCAGGTTTTCCAGTTTCTTGATTAAGTCTTCGTTTTTCATAAACTTTGCCTCCTTCTACTACTGTAAATGCACAAGGCTGAAAAAGGTTGCATTGTCTAACCCAAAAAGTCTTACGACTTTTTGGGGCCTGTGAGTAAATTTGACTTTAATTAGATGGGGTTTCCAAGAAAATCACAAGATTTTCGTCGGGTGGTTTATTCTGCTTCTCTTAATTTCTCCACTGCTCGGTGGAGCAGGGACTTTATCGTTCCTTCTTTTTTCCCCAGAATTTCACTAATTTCTTTAATCTGTTTTTGCTCAAAAAATCTGAGGGCAATGACCTCCTGGTATTTAGCAGGGAGCCGAACAATTTTTTCCTGAATTTCCAGAAAGTCCTGATGTTGTTTTAGTTTTTCCTGCGCTTCTATTAGTTCGCTTTCGGGGTCATGGGGTGATATGGGTTCAAAACCCTGTTCCTGTAATTCTTCCAGTGATAGGGATTTTTTGTATTCGGTTTTTCTAAAGTACTGGTTAATCTCGTTGGTGGCGATTTTATACAGCCACGGGGAAAAAGAGATATTGCGCCAGCGAAATTGCCAGAGCTTCCTCAATGCCTTTAAAAATGTCTCTGAAGTGATATCCTGGGCAGCTTCAAGATTGGCGGTCCGCCTCAGGATGTAGCCAAAGATTTTGGGATAGTACTGGTCGTAGAGCTTGGCAAAAGCATCGGGGGCTTTCTGTGCCTGTCTGACGAGCTCCTTTTCTTCGCTTAAATCCATATTAGCCAATGGAAAAACTAAGCGTACTCCATTAATAAAATGCACAAGTAATAATTCAGTTTCACCAAAATCTTAGTTTATACTGTATCACTCCCCCACACACTGTCAAGCGCCTTTTCGTTCTTTCCAGATTTTCGGCGGATTTGTGAGAACTCGGTAAATTGAGTGATGGGGGTTGGCCCGGGTTTCATACCAACCCATAATAGCAAGCTGATAAGCGAGAAGACACTTCAGGCGGTTTTTAGAAAAACTTACCTTTTACGCACTTTGTGTCTTGTTGCTACCCCTTGTCATTATAGTGCGATGGCTGCAAGGATTAGTAAGACACCGATGTACCGCTATTCTGGCTAATACACCCTTTTCCTTATTAGTTGAGCTATAACTCCGCCGGTAATAAGCACCAGGCCAACAATCGTGACGATTACTACGCTTTGAACGCGCACCTCTGTAGGTGAAAGTCGTTCTATCAGTATGCCAGCTAATGCCCAGTCAACCACAAGGCAATAAAAGACATCTTTCCGGGTGAACAGTACTGCTAATGCAATAGCGATACCAACGATAATCACTGCTACTGCCCAGAATTGCTCACCAAGACCCCATGCGTTCCAGTTGATATTCACCAGTAGAGCGGTGACATTGGCAATCGTGGCTATGGTAATCCAGCCAAGGTAGACACTGAAAGGGAGATGAACGAAATATCTTTCAGCCCTCGTCGCCTCTGATTTGCCAACATTTAGCCTCAAATAAATTAGAAGCAGGCTTCCAAGGAGTATCAGCATCAGGACCAGGGATAGGGGGACGATTTGGTAATGCCAGGCAAATATCCAGCCGATGTTGGCGAGGCAGGAAATAAAGAATAACGGCCCAATTCTCTGGACAAAATCAACCTTTTGGGGGTCTCTTCTAACCGAGGGTATTAATGGATATATGACGAAGATTCCAAGCAATACATAGATCAGCCCCCAGATTGCAAAGGTTTGCCCCGCTGGCACAAACAAATTGGGATACAGGTCAGATAACTCGCCGGTCGTTATATTATTTATGGGTAGTATAACGGCCAGCGCATTAACGACAACGGTACCGAGAAAGCCCAGCAGGTTTAGAATCGACAGGGATAACACAAGACGACTTTTATCCATAGCCTTTCCTCCAGTTATTGATAATAACACTATGATATATTATATGCCAGTCATATTCCATTGTAAACTTAAACAATGCATTGCTTAATTGTAGCCAACCCAAGAGGTTGCAAAAGGTCATGATTTTGTATAGGCTTAGTGGGTTGAGGGATAGTATTTTGTTCGTGGTGGAAAACCTTGTGAGTTTCCTCGCTGGCTCTGGAGAATATAGAACTGCTTTGGTGAAGTAACTGACAATGAAAAAAGGTAAGGGAGTTAAGAAAGCTGCCGGTCCAGCTAGCTCTGATTTAAATCTATCTGATCAGGGCAGCAAGGCCGAGAAATATTATCATGGCCTTATGGCTTCGAGCCGAGTCTCGGCGGCAATCAGCGGTCTGCATGAGTTGGATGATATTCTTAGGATTGGCTTGGATAATGTGCTTAACATCATGAACGGAACTATTGGAGGAATAATGCTCCTGGATGAG
>Ga0209635_10000651_pt1 | contig 24468 bp, 27 predicted proteins | sample DeeMarSWOR230_32_FD_187463 | JGI IMG/M metagenome (GOLD analysis project Ga0209635, IMG submission 187463) | Marine sediment microbial communities from White Oak River estuary, North Carolina - WOR-2-30_32 (SPAdes) (version 2) | ecosystem: Environmental > Aquatic > Marine > Intertidal zone >...
CAATGAGCGTCCCCGCAAGGTGTATAGTTTGACTGTTGAGGGTGAGAAGATGTTGTCTTTTACTGAGAATAGTTTGAATTTGATTGTTCGCAAGATTAGCAGTGAGGGTTCTAGGGGTTTTGGGCCGTCTTGTTTTGTTAAGAACGGGATATCTGCAACGGTTTCTCAATAATCCCCCATTCATAAAGAAAAAATATTTTCAAAATGTATACTGGAATATATTATTGCGCATAGATTTTTTTAACAGCTTGAATTAATCCAGCTGGGCCAGTCATCATTACATCTCCATAAGGAGCTGCAAAATAGGTTTCAAATTTTGTTTTATTTAAAATACTTCTATTGGGTCCAGTAGCTACAATTTTTTCTATTTTTGAAAAACCGCCAGGATTATCTATAAAAAATGCCCCATGTCCATTATCTTCGAAAACTTCTTGGTTTGTTAAATCACCATCTGCAAAACGCATTAATAGTTTTTCAAGTTTTTCAGGCGTTAGCATCCTAGTATGGTGTTCCATAGTTGCAATTATTTTATTCTTCTTCATTATTGTTGCCCAAGTATGTCCATTTCCAACATTCATCACAATTTTTGTGTGAATTTTTCTCACATTAGGATCTTGCAAACATCCATAAATTGCAGCAGGTGCGGTATCCATAAGAAGCACTTTTGCTTTCGGAAGATATTTTTTAGAATCTTCGGACGCTGACTTCATTCTTAAAAGATACTTTGGAATATTTTCTTCTTTAAAAGCAAGTCCCTCAGGTTTTGGATTTTTTCGCAAAAACTTTTCCATTTTCTTAATTCGAAATTGCCTATCAGTCATTTTCTTGGGTGAAATTCCATGATCCTGAACAGCTATAGCAACATAATCAACATCTGATAAATCTTCACCAAAATTTGCTAAAAAAATCCCTAATTGACCTATGTTTATTTCTTCAAGATCAATAATTTTTCCTTCAAAATTATCCATTTCTTCTTTGTTTCTAATCTCAAAACCAGCATCTATAACCTGATCAAGATCATTTCTTATCGTATATGCCGCTTTTCTGGTAATGAATACTCTTAGTCCTGCTTTAATATGGTTTCTTAGAGCATAACTAAGAGCCCCACCACCAATTATAGATCCTTTTACAAAAACATTTTTTTTCTCAATTGTAGCCTCACACACTTTCTTAGCGTATGTGACTGAAGGCGTAGGCAAAACCAACTTTATACAATTTTCAATATTTTTTCTTTCGCTATCATAAAGAAGTATATCTTCGGTACCTGCACCAATATCTAAAGCTAAAATCTTCATATTATGCATCCACATTAGTTAAAACGAAATTAACTTCCATTAATAAAGCTCTTTTCCGAACAAGATTTAGTAGTAAAAGCAAATAACGATTTACATTAAGCTTTTTTTTTGAATCAAATGGTTTGTTGAACTAAGTAATTTATTAGATTCAAACGAAAAATAATAGGCCCGAGCTCTATTATGGAATTAATTTGTTAGCCTATTTTTGTAAGGCTAAATATTAAATTTTATACACCCATTAATAGAGAATTAATCTTGTGGAGATTTATGCGATGAGACGCAAAATGGGTTTTAGATATATTCTAGGGTGGCTCATCGCAGGTACTAGAGGTGGAATAACCCGAGGAAGAATTATAAGGGCGTTAAAAACGTCTCCATTTAATGCAAATCAATTAACTAATCTCTTGAATTTAGATTATAGAACCACAAGACATCATCTTGATGTTCTATTAAAAAACAAACTAATAATAATAAAAGGAGAAGGTTATGGTCAGAAATACTATCTAAGTAATGTCCTAGAAGAGAATTATTTGATGTTTGAAGATTTTTTTAATAGAATTTGGGAAAAGCAAAAAAGGAAGAAAAATAAATGATTTCAAATATGGAAGAAAAAAAGAGACCTTGGCTATTTTTAGCTATGATCATAATTTCCTGTTTACTGGTGGCTATTCTTTCAGGATGGTGGGCTCTAAATTATAAATCTGTAGAACCTTATTTTATTCCAAAGGTTATTCCAGATACTTATTTGCACATGCCGGGAGATTTTGAATTTTACTATTTTCTTAATACAGTGTTATCTTCTGTGAATATTGTTCTTGTTAGCGCTCTACTTGTTATGCATCTAGTTTTCTATCAAAAAAATAAATCAAACTTTGTATTAGGACTAATACTATTTGCCACAGCTTTACTACTCTATACTTTTGCTTCAAACCCCATCATAATTGACCTTTTTGGTTTTGAAGCTTTTGGTCTTGGACCTTTTGCATTATTGCCAACCTTATTTACAACTATATCATTTTCAATTATGTTATATCTGACATTTGAGTAAACTCAGAACTAATATTCTTATTTTAGATAAAATCTTGATTGCACATTGGACATTTCAAAGGATAATCGTGTTTGTGATCTATGATTAGACTGAGTCCACAGTAATAGCAAAAGCAGATGTTACATTTTGGACAGTACCAGTTACCTCCTTGGATACGTTTTCCACAGGAATCGCAGGGTCTTTTTAAACAACAATCTTGCATTTATTTCACGCATGATCAAAGTGGGTTTGTCGAAGCTTTCTCTCTCAGAAAGAAAGTTTAATCGCGGAAAGATTACATCCGGGTCCTTTTTCTGGATAATTTAGGCTCTTAAACCTTCAGATTAGTTATCTTTTTGAGAATAAAAGTTGTTTGTAGAGAAGGGTTAAGTGATAATTGGAGAGTTAGGTTAAAGTTTGAGTTTTAAATTAGTTGATGAAAAAATTGTCTTTACGTGATGTTTTTGGATTGTAGATTTTTGTTTGCTTTATATACCTTTTAAATATTATATTTGATATCTAGTTTAATGTTGTTTTTTTAGCTTTTTTTTGTTAATTCTCATAGAATTTTATTTTTAGTATGGTTTTTATTTGTAGAAAATGCGTATATAGCATTTTTTTATTATATTTGTGCCCCGAGTTGGGGAGCAAGCTCTGGCATTGCATCAGGCATTGAGCATTTCGGTTTAACCAACTGAACAACCGCTATGCGACAAAGACATTGCCTTGATGGGTTGAACAATGCTTTAGCATAATGCGACTAATCATTGAGCACAACAGCACAAAAGGCGAAAAGCTAAGTGCGATAAAGAAAATGATTTGACGGGCCTAACATATGCCAGGGGCTTAGACCCATCTCGGGTTTTTAATTTTCGAGAGAATTTTATAATAAATTGATTTGTTTTATGTAGTTATTTACATTTTTTCATTTATTAGAAATGAATTCTCCGAGAAAAATAATACATTACACAAATGTAGTTGTGAATTCTTACTGATTTAATTTTGCAAATTATGATTAGCGTTTTGATCAGAGAGGCTTCAAATATTTTTTATTAAATCTTTAATATTAGTATAACAAAGGTATGCTTAAATTTTTAGAGTATATAGATAGAAGCTTATTTGAATTAATTCATGATTAAAATTGGAACGATGGTTCTATGAATCAACGAAATGTTACAACTAAACTCTCTTTAACAATTGTAATGACTTCCTTAGTAGCTGTAAATACATTGATAGTTAGAATTCCAAATCCTATGGGCGGATATTTTAATTTGGGGGATGTGATGATTTTTATAAGCGCTCTAACTTTTGGACCTCTTGTAGGAGGATTGGCAGGAGGTTTAGGTTCCTCCATAGCTGATATTATTGGGTTTCCTCTATTTGCTGTTCCAACATTGATTATTAAGGGTTTAGAGGGTTTTATAGCAGGATCATTAACAAATAAAAAACAGATATATCGAGATATTTTAGCTGTATTTTTTGCTGGATCTGGAATGGTTTTTGGTTATTTTATTTTTGAATGGTTAATTCTTCAATGGGGTTTCGCTGCAGCTTTAGCTGAAGTTCCAGCAAATGTTGGACAAATTATTATCGGAGGAATTATTGGTATACCAATAGCTCACCTGCTCAGAAGAAGATTTCCGAAGAATCAAAATCAATAATTAGAAAATTATTTATTTCTTAATTTTTTTATATTTCTTTTTTTAGAAAACTCTTAATGTTCCAGTTATCCCCCTGTCTATTTTGGCTAATTTTTGCATTTTCTTTTAGGATTATTAAACCTAAAATAGATTTTTTTATAAATTATATTTATAGAAGAAAATTGATTGGTGATTTAATCTGGAAAAAATAGTGATAAATAAAAAAGATGCTTTGGTTGTAGTTGATGTTCAAAACGATTTTCTTTCAGATGGATCATTGCCTGTTCCTAATGGAGAGGCAGTAATTCCTGTTCTTAATTATTATATAAAAGCTTTTAAGAAAAGACAAGCCAAAATATTTGCAACAAGAGATTGGCATCCGCTCAATCATATGTCTTTTAGAGAATTTGGAGGTATGTGGCCTCCTCATTGCATTCGTGATACAAAAGGAGCCAAATTTCATTCTAACCTGGTTTTGCCAAAGAATTCTATAATAATTTCGAAGGCTACTGAACCTGATCAAGAAGCTTATTCTGGATTTGAAGGAACAAATTTGTTGAAAAAACTTGAGAAATTTAAGGTTATTAGGCTTTTTATTGGTGGATTAGCAACAGATTATTGCGTTAAGAATACTGTTCTTGATGCTTTAAAGTGTGGTTTTCGTACGTTTTTTTTATGGGATGGGTCCCGCGGTATCAACGCTAATGCATGTGATATTGAAAAATCTATTGAGCTTATGGAAGAATATGGTGCAAAAAAAGTCATCTTATCTAATTTTTATTTTTGGATGGTTTGAAATAATGTTTATAGGATAATTTTATATTCATCTCATAATAAAAGCTATATGAAATCAAAATAAAAGGAGAACGGACTGTTGATGAAAAAATTAAATAAGAGATTCTCTGTAATAATTGCTCTTTCGTTAATGGCATTTTTACTTTTAGCTCTTGCTCCAACAGCTATTGCACAAGATGAAGAAATTGCGGAGGTGATCACTGCTGCAACAGAAGGAGGAACTACAAGTCCTGTACCTGGAACTTACACATACGACCGAAACGATATTATTAAGATCGAAGCTATACCTGATTCAGGGTATATTTTTCTGCATTGGGTAATTACAGGAGGTTATACGCCAGGACACAATGAGCCTCCTTTAATAATACCAGATCCTGATGTTCCCCAACCACCCCCCAGACCTCCTACTAGTGGAACCTACGATAGTTTGGTTGTGTTGCAAAATCCCCTTTATGTTGAGTGTGGTTTTGGCTACACTTATGAATATATGGCTGTTTTTATAACTGAAACACCAGAAACGGATCTAGCTACTGTTAGAATAGTTGCTGGAGTTGGAGGGACAACAAATCCTGTACCGGGTACTTACACCTTTGTTGAAGGATCAGATCTTGTTGTAACAGCAACACCGGATACAGGTTATCAATTTATGGCATGGCTAGCTTCAGGTGAAGGCGTTCCAGGACATGAAGAACTTCTAATAATGGATAACCCATTAGACATAATGTGTGGTGTTGGTTATCAATATTCATACCTGCCAATATTCACTGAATCAGGTACTGATGTTCCTGAAGACGGTGGCATTCCTGATATGTACTACATTGTAGGAATAGTCATTTTGGCGATCGTTGCAATTATTGCTATTGCTGCAGCCCTAATGTATCGTGGAAAAGCTAAGTAATTTCTCTTCCTTTATCTCTCTTTTTTTTATAGTAAAAAATAAACCAAAAAATTTTTATTTAAATCAGAAGAAATATAGTGGGATTTTTATGCAAGTTTCTTTGTCACAAGTTCTAACTCTTAAGCAACTTGGGTTAAGTGAGCATTGTTTAGCTATTGAGAATCTGCATCAGGAAGACATGGCAAAATGCGTAGGAGCCCTTAAACAAGTAGATAAGATTGAAGCAAGAAAAATAGCTGATGTCGTTGGAGGAGAAATTGTTGATTTTAAAGTCAATGAAGCTACTGAATGGGCAATAATGATGGAACCTATTCGAAATTTAAAGATTTTATTTGCTTTACAGAATTACAGCCCTGAGTTTGAAGATACAGTTATGACTTTTTATGGAATAGAAACTAATAATTTAGATATCACTATTGAGGATCTTTATGATTTTACTAGATTATGTACAAACGCATTGGTCAGGGCTAGTAAAAAACCATGTATCTAATCCATCCTTTGGATATTTACTTTAAACTAATATTTTTCAAAATTTTTTTTGAAAACTAAATTCTCTTATAATCTATTATTGATTTGCATTTATGTTAAAATTAAAGAAAAAGTGTGTGGTTGTTTTATTGTTTTTATTATTTGCTATTTTTTAGTCAATTTTATTTCAAGCGTTGATACAGCGCGTGTTTTGTTTTCTCCTTGTCTTGCTGGCAATTCTTCGGTTCCTATTGTTATTGAGCTTACTTTTAGGTCTTTGATAAATCGTCTTCTTGCTATTTCAGCAGCATCAACAGCGGTTGCTATAGCTCTACCTCTAGCTTTTAGGGTTACCTCGTTATTTTTGCCTGAGGAAAGATCAGTAATTATCGCTAGAACGTAGCTCATCGGGGGCTTGTTTCCTATAAAGATTACTCCACTTTGTTTTGACATATTTATTCACTCCTTTAGGTGTTGATTGTAACGTGCAATATTAACGGTTTTTCAACGATACGACGTTACTGATAATAGTTATGTTGTACTTGTTTAAAAATTAATGTGGTAATACTCGGTATAAATAGTAGTTTTAGGTATATTTTCCTTCGAGTTGTATTGCTGTTTTCTAAGTTAGCGAGTTTGATAATTGTTATTATTTGATCTTGCTTTCTATTGATTTTGAATTCATAAAAGTCATATTATTTATTTGTTCAATATTTTTTTGAGGAGATTATGCTAAATTGATTTGTAAGAGTGGCGAATCAAAGGATATTGCTGATTTTTTGCGTTGTCTTAGTTTTCTAGAAAGAAAAACTGCTGATCTTTATAAGAAATTATCCGAAAAAACAGCTAGTTTAAGCTTTAGCGATAGTTTCCTTAAAATTTCTCGAAATGCGGTAAAACATTCGAAAGAATTAGATGAACATGCTTCTTACTTTTCTGAATCTAGAATAAATAAAGGGGAATGTACCAAAAGACTCGAAAATATTTGTAGATCAATTGACAAACTTATAAAAAAGTTGGAGAAAAAAAAACTACTATTTTTTGAAGAGCTTTCAGATATTCTTTTTGTTCTAGCGCGTTCTTTAGGTGAAGAGAGTTTTTTATTAATTCAATTAAAAACTCTAATAGCCCTGGCTCCTCAAATTGACCAGTTATATGGAGTTAATCTTGAAAATTTCACAAATCTGTTATATAGCATTAATGAAGATGAAGAAGAGCGTATTGAGCTTTTTAAGCATATTAAAGAAAATATAGATAAGAAAACCTTAAAAAAAGAAGGAAACGCTCCAAATGTAAAATATACAAATCCTGACTCGTGGATTATTTCCGCGACCTAGATTTTCCATTTATCCTTAAGAAAATAAAAAATTTCGCCGCTTTATTAAAAAAAGGGAAGGGTTATTGTCATTAGAGTGGTTCTGGCATGCAGAGGTTTTCAGCTTTAGCTGCAGCGCGCCGACAGCAATGACAAATAAATTTTCCATCTTTTACAAGCGGTTTCATTTCTTCCAGAGGCATTTCTTTTTCAGTTAAGTCACATAAGTGTTTTTCATGTCCAGGATGAGGTTGTGTTTCTGACAAAAAATATCCCCAAATAAAGCATTAAAAATTGAATTTATAAATATTATGAGTAAACTATTTTTCTTCACTATTTTTTATTGATTAAAATTTTTTAGTGAGTTACATTTTCTGAGGAATTAGAATTTCCAATTTCTTGTTTGAGAATCCTTCAAACTTACATATTTCAATTAGAAGCATATAGTATTTTATTAGGAATCTTTTGTTATAAAAATAATTTAATTTGAGAGTTTAATCGATTTCTATGTAAAGATGATACTGCTCTAATTTCTTTTTGCTTGAATTTGTTAAATTTTGGCTAACATTTAAGTTGTTCAAAAAAAATATTTTTTTGTGTGTAGTGTATGATTAATAAGCGTTCTTTACTTGGAGTAATATTTTTTTTTGTTTTGCTATCTTATGCTGTGATTCCCTTTGCGGTTTCACAAAACTTTAATCAGCGGTACAGTTTTCAATTCAAATATGGAATTCAAGATCAAGAATTTCATGTTTCGGTTCCAGCTTCATTGTATGATTATTATAAGAGTCTTGATCGAACAGTAAAGAAGGATAGTGATTATGCTAATTTTGTTACTCCTGAACTTTTTATTTCGATGGCTGATCAAATTCGTACCTATCTTGGAAATAAGACTCGTAGTGATGAAAATTTTGCAAATGCTGTTCTTACTATAGTTCATCAGATTGAATATGGAGTTAATGAGACCAAGTATCCTATAGAAACTATTGTTGAAAATGCAGGAAAATGTGATACTATGTCTTTTCTTGCTGCTTCTATAATGAAAGCTGGGGGATTAGATGTTGTTTTATTGTATTTCAAAGGTGTTCATCATATGAATATTGGTGTTCATCTTCCATATGAGCCATATGGGACATGGTGGTGGCAGCAATCAGTTGGATATGAATTAGAAGGCAAAAAGTATTGGATTGCTGAGTGTACTCCAGCAATGGATTGGAAGGTTGGAGATGTTCCTCCTTTATTAGTAAATGAAATACCATCTATTATTCCTCTCAAAGAGCTTGGGGAATCTTCAGGAGCTCAAGTTTCTTCAAAAATAGGTCTACCTTTAAATTCTTCCTCAATATCAATAAATTTATCTTCTTCATCAAATTTTAGTTCATCTTCTCGATTAATTAAAATTTCAGGTAGTATAACTCCTGCTAATCATAATGAGACTATTGTTCTTTATCTAAGTCAGAACGGTATATCCTACGAAACAATAACTACTAAAACTGATATAAATGGCAATTACTCGATTTCTTGGAACTCAACTAGAAAGGGCACTTTTTATATCCGAACTAGCTATTGGGGAAATTCATATTATGCAGGTGCTGATAGTGAAATTATTGCTATCTTCTTAGGAACTTCAAAATCTATTATTCAGTTTGAAAGTCCCACTTATTATTACTTGTATGGACTTCCAGGTGCATCATCTTTTGAGTTGGAAAATAGAAAAGGTCTTGAAGATTTTCTTAAAGTTCAATTGAATGGAACAGGAGTAGTGATGACAGGAGAAGTAATGATTTTTTCTAGCGGTCAAGTGATTACAATTCAAAAAAATTATGAATCAACAGGTAATTTTGATATGAATAATCTTGGCGAGATTTTAAATAATAAACGTTTTAGTCCTTTGAGATTACCTAATGATATTGAAAAGATAACAAATGATCAATTTGCTATTATTCTTGGAGATTATAGCAACAATACTTACGCCTTAAATTTGAAAGGATTAGATGATTACGATCTATCCCTTGAAGGTGAATATAATAAATCTAGCTCTATAATAATTAATGCATCCTCTTTTATGCGAGAAGAAATATGGTATAGAATTGAAGCGAAAATATCAGAAGAGAAAATAACAGCTATTATTACTGATGAATATGGGTATCCAATAGAATTTATCGAAGAAATTAATAACAAAGAATCAAATAATCAGAAATTGATGTTTCTTTTGACAAATAATTTAAGCCAGATAGTTGCTTTCAAAGATCTAAACATTGAACCTATTTTGGAAACTCCTGAAGATGGATCCGATCAAGATATTGTTATTTCCAAAATTCCCACTTTTTATATTTTGCTTGCATTTATAATAGTGAGTTTGAGTTTGGGTGCTCTTTTCAGAAAGAGAAAAATTAATAGAAAAATTTTGCTATAAATCATTTTTTAATCTAATAGCTTATATAAATCATGAATACCTTTGAAAAGAAGTGTTCTTTCAATGAGATATAAAATATTTCTAGAAGTTAGCGCTTTACTGATTTTAATAAGTCCCATTTTCCCTATTGCTTTTCTGAATTCCCAAAAAAGTGAAGAAATCTATCCTGAAGGATTCTATGTAGGTCTTACAGCTGATGGAGATCTGGTTGCAACAAAATTTTTGATTGATAAAATAAAGACATTTGTTAATTTTATAATTATTAATAATCCAGATTTGTTAAGACACGAAACTAGTATTAATGAAATATGTGATTATGCTAAGGATGCTGGATTGAACTTTTTTGTCCATTTGAAGCATCCTGCTTGGTGGGAATTTAATTATAATCCCCATGAGTGGATAGAATCAGCTAAAATTAATTATGGACAGAGTTTTTTGGGAGTGTATTTATTTGATGAACCTGGGGGAAATCAACTTGATAGGGGAGAATTTCGCCAGTTTGATGAATCTTCAAAACCACCAACATATTTGTATGCAGCAAACACTTATGTCTATTATTTATATTTGCAGATGAGAGATTTTATTAAAACTGATAATTTGGTAACTTCTGATTATGGGCTTTTTTGGTTTGATTATGAGGCGGGATATGATTCAATTTTTTGTGAGTTTGGAGCAAACCGAGTTACAGAACTCAATATAGCTGCATGTAGAGGTGCAGCTGAAATGCACAATAAAACTTGGGGTGCAATGATAACATGGTCATATAATGAACCACCATACATTGAATCCCCAAACGAGGTTTATTCAGATATGATAAGAGCTTATCATGCGGGTGCAAAATATATTTGCATTTTCAATTATCCTGAGATAGGACCTTACGGTTTATTGAATCAAGAATACTTTGATATTATAAAACAATTCAAAAGCTACGTTTCAATCAATTCCCAGAATAGAACTTCTAACTATGATAAAATTGCTTATGTTCTTCCTGAAAATTATGGATGGGGAATGAGAGGCCCCTCGGATAACATGTGGGGTGTTTGGGAAGCTGATGATTTATCACCCATAATTTGGAATGATTTATCTGGATTAATAAAAAAATATGGTTTTGATTTCGATATTGTTGTTCAATCGCCTTGGTTAAGGGTTTTTGCTAATCAGCACTATGACACATTACTTTTTTGGGACGGAAGAATTCAAAACCCAGCTTAATATTTCCGTCTATTTTAGATTCTAAAAATACGTTTTTTATTATGAATTTTTGGTAAGTGATAATTAATGGCAACTCGTAGTTTTTTTTGCTACTAGTTTTATTAGTTTGGCTATATCTTGTTTGTTAATGTCATTAGTGGAATAATATTTTCGGTGTCTCATTACTTTTCCCTTTCCTTCAAAAAGATCTATCTCGGATTTTGACAATCCTTTCACTGCAAAACCCATATTTACATGATCCTTGAGTGCCACTAGATAGAATTTTTCTTCATACCATGGTACTCCTAATTTAAAGTCTTCCTTGATTTTAGGTAGTGTGCTGAGTATCACCTTTCGTAGAATTGCGAGGATTTCTTTTTGAAGCGATTCTTGTTTATTTATATATTCCTCAACTTTCTGGCTCATCTTAAAAAACTCATATAATTTATTTAGGTAGAATTAGACAATTCTAAAAGAAAAATTTAATTGTATATTATTTTGAAATATTAGCAATTATTTCAATAGTTCTATCTATATGTTCTTTTTCTATTCCTCTGTGAGTAACCATTCTAATATTGTTCTTTCCCAGACTAAGGGCTAGAATTTTTTCTTTTTTTAGCTCTCTAATGAATTTTTCTTCTGACATTTTAAAATTAGTTATATCAAAAATTATAATGTTTGTTTGAACTCGTTTTTTGTCAATCGATATTCCTGGAATTGTTGCTAGCTGATTAGATAGGCGTTTTGCATTATTATGATCATCTTTCAAGCGATCGATCATTTTTTCCAATGCAATTATTCCCGGAGCAGCTATAATACCCGCTTGACGCATTCCCCCTCCCAATAATTTTCGATATTTTCTTGCTTTTGAAATAAAGTTAGTGGATCCAACAATTAATGAACCAACAGGACAGCTAAGACCTTTTGAGAGGCAAAACATTAAATTATCAGCATATTGAGTTAATTTTTTTACATCAATACCCAAAGCAACAGCTGCATTAAAAATTCTAGCTCCATCCATATAGAGTTTTAATTTATTGCTTTTTGCGATTTTACTAATAGGTTTTATTTGCTTAGGTGTAATTATTGTTCCTCCATGTCTATTGTGAGTATTTTCTAGACATATCAAAGAGGGTTTTGGAAAATGGATATCATTTGGAGATATTGCAGTTTGAATATCAACAGGATTAGGAGCACCCATATCGCTTTTAACTATTTTGGGGAAGAGTCCAGCTATACCAGATATTCCTCCTACCTCATACCAGTAAATGTGAGATTGAGCCTCTATAATTACTTGTTCTCCGTGGTTTGTGTTGGTCATTAAACTGATTAGATTTGCCTGAGTTCCGCTTGAAACTAGAAGAGCTGATTCTTTACCTGTTATGTTAGCCGCTAATTCTTCAAGTTTATTTACTGTTGGATCTTCTTGAAATACATCATCGCCAAGCTTGGCATCTATGATAGCCTGTTTCATTTCCTTTGTAGGAAGCGTAACAGTATCGCTTCTGAGATCAATTATTTCTTTTATCATTGATTTCAACCATTTCTGAGTGAATAACTAATTATCTGCAAATTAACTCCTGTGCAACTACATTTTAGTTTTTTAACTATTGCAAAATATTCGATTCTATCCTTTTTAGTTTTTTGAGGATGTTGAAAAAAGTTATAAGAACATCTAATAATAATCTATTTTATGAATTCTATTGAAAGAAAAGAAATTATTGCAAATTCGCCAATTACTTTTCAATATTTAAAACGTTTTAACATAGCTGCTGGAATTTTGCATCTAATACAAGGAATGTTAATGTTAGGACTGGGTTTTTTGCTAGAATGGGAGCGCGATCTATACACTTTCTACCCAAAGATTACAATTACTGAAGGTCCTCCAATAATGTTTGATGTGGTTCCTGATCCTCAAATTCTAATAACTATTGGATATATTGGAATTATTGTAGCCTCCTTTCCTTTGTTATCAGCTTTAGCTCACTTCGTTATAGCTACTGTAAAGAATAAGAAATACAATGAAAATCTTAAAAATGGCATAAATCCCTATCGCTGGTATGAGTATGTTTTTTCAAGTTCGATAATGATTGTTCTAATAGCACTTTTCTTAGGAGTATGGGATATTTGGTCTTTAGTAATGATTTTCACTTTGAACGCAATGATGATTCTTTTTGGAAATCTGATGGAAAAGATAAATCAATACACAAGTAAAACTGACTGGTCATCATTTATATATGGAACAATTTCTGGCTTTATACCTTGGATTGTTCTTTATTCTTATTTCATTGCTTCCATACTTTCTACAGGTCTTGAGGTTCCAACATTTGTCTATATGATTTTGTTCATTTATTTCATTGTTTTCAATATCTTCGCAATTAATATGGTACTGCAATACAAAGGTGTAGGACGTTGGAAAGACTATCTTTACGGAGAAAGATTCTATATTATTCTTAGCTTTATTGCAAAATCTATCTTAGGCTGGCTTGTTTTTATTGGAATTTTTGCCCCATTCTAATAAAACAATAATCCTTTTTTTTTAAAAAAATTTTTTTATAATTCTTAAATTTTAAACAAATTATTTAGTTATAGGTAGTTTTTTATTTTTCATTTATTCAAATGTAATTGGTGAAATTTTTGGATCTTTTTGAAGCTATAAAAAATAGAAGAAGTATTAGAAAATATAAACAGCAAAATATTGAAAAAGATAAGATTCGAAAAATTTTAGAAATAGCCAGACTATCCCCTTCGGCTATGAATCGTCAACCATATGGTTTTATTGTTGTATCTGAAAATTCTACTATTAAAGAAATAAGTTCAGCTTGCAATCAGAAATGGGACGCTCCTGTTATAATTGTTGTTTTTGGTCTGCCTGATCAAGCTTGGGTTAGAGATGATGGGGAAGAATATTGGAAAGCTGATGCGGCTATTGCTATAAGTAATATGTCTTTAGCCGCGTATGCATTAGGCTTAGGTACATGCTGGGTAGCAGCTTTTAAAGATAATGAAATGAAGAAGATATTTCATATTCCTTCTAATGCTGTATTTTTTGCTATGACTCCTTTAGGGTATCCAGACGAAAAAAAAGGGCCAGTCAAAAAAAGGAAGCCTTTAGAAGATCTAGTACATTACGATAGATGGTGATTTCTGGAGGCAATAAAATGAATAATGATAATAAAGCGCCTGATTTTTGTTTATCAAGTCAAAATGAAAAAACTTATTGCTTATCAGATTTTAAAGGAAAATGGTTAGTTCTTTATTTTTACCCTAAAGATAACTCAAAGAGTTGTACACTTCAAGCTTTAAGTTTTACAGATAATTTGAGCGAATTAGAAGATATGGGTGTAAATGTGATTGGGATAAGCCCTAATTCAGTCAAAAGTCATAAGAATTTTGCAGAAAAACACAATTTGGAGTTCATTCTCTTAAGTGATCCTGATCATAAAGTTCTTGAAAAATTTGGAGTATGGCAAATAAAAAAGATGTATGGCAAAGAGTATATGGGTGTAATTAGGAGCACCTTCATCATAAATCCAGAAGGTAATATTGTATCCGAATGGAGAAAGGTTAGAGTTAAAGGACATGTGGAAGAAGTAAAGCAAAAATTAGCTGAATTGATAAAAATATAATAATCACTAAAAAATAGAAATAATTATTTCAAAATTTTATCTTTTAACTTTTTAATTGGTTTATATTAGGGGGATTTAAGTCCAATAACTTCATTTATTTCTATCAGTTTTATTATAACTAATTCTTTATCCGATTGCAATGAATCCCACCCTTCCTCTTTTTTAAAACCATGTGCAGCCAAGAAATTTATTGATAGTTTTTGTTTTCCATCTCTTACTATTTTGCTAATAACTTGGCTTCTTTCATTTGGATCCTTTACAATTTCAAGTTGGCCTCTAAAAATTACAAAATTATAAGAATTTAAATATGGTTCAAATTTTTCTATCTCAACACAAACTCGATTATCATTTCCAAAAAGCCTCATTTTTTTTCCATAATTAGTAAAATGAAAATAGAGGGATCCATTAATTGATACGTATTGAAATGGAGCAATATATGGATACGAATCTCCTTTAAAGGCTATACGACATAAAAACTGATTAGAGATTAATTTTTCTATTTCTTCTTCGTTCATCTTAGGCAATTTAACTATGCTCATTTAGTAACACATATTATAATTGATCTAAAAATAAAATTAAAGATTTTCTTAGAATAGAGAATAAATTGGAATTAATCTAAATAAATATCAAACAATGCTAACAAAAATAATAAAAAAGTATTGGCAATTATGGTGTAGAATTTTGATTTATGAAGAACGAATAAAGAAATTAAATAAAATAGATATCAAGGAAAGGAAATTTATTGTTTATTGGATGCAATCATCACACAGAACAAAATTCAATTTAGCCCTTGATTATTCTATTTTCATGGCAAATAGGTTAGATAAACCTGTGATTGTTTTTTTTGCGATTACAACTTTTCCGGAAGGAAACGAACGAAATTACCATTTTATGTTAGAGGGTTTGTATGATGTTAAAAAATCCTTAGAAGATATTGGGGTAAAATCAGTTTTTCAATTTATTTCTCCGGAAAAAGGAATTGCTGAGCTTTCAAAAAATGCCTGTCTGATTGTAGTTGATAAAGGATATCTTCGTATTCTTAAAAACTGGTATAGTTTAGCTGCAGAGAGTGTAAAATGTCCTTTGTATCAGGTTGAAGATAATGCTATAATTCCTGTTAAGGATGCTTCTATTAAGGAAGAGTATTCGGCTGCTACATTTAGACCTAAGGTTCATATGAAAAGCAGTTATTATTTTACTGATCCTAACTCTTATCTTCCAAAAAAGACCTCTCTTGATTTGAGCATTGAATCTTTGGATATTTCTAACACCAAAAAAATAATTTCTAATCTAAGAATTGGAAAAAAGGTTAGACCAGCAAAGTTTCTCCATGGAGGTACATCAAAGGCATTAGATCATCTTAATAGCTTCTTGAAAAAAAAATTAGTACATTATCACAATTTAAGAAATGATCCAAATTCAGATGTACTATCAAATATGAGTCCATACTTGCATTTTGGGCAGATTTCTCCAATTCAAATAGCTAAGGAAGTTATTTCATCTGATAATCCTGAAGAATCTAAGGAAGTTTATCTTGAGGAACTCATAGTTAGAAGAGAATTAGCAATAAATTACATTTATTATAATGGAAATTATGATTCTTTTGAAGGTTTGCCAAATTGGGCCAAAACAAGTCTTTATCAACATATAAATGACACTAGGGAATATTTGTACACATTAAATGATTTTGAAATTGGAAATACTCATGATCCGTATTGGAATGCTGCCCAAAGTGAAATGTTAAAAACCGGTAAAATGCACGGATATATGAGAATGTATTGGGGGAAAAAAATTATTGAGTGGACACGAACACCTAAAGAAGCCTTCAAAATAGCTCTATATCTAAATAACACATATGAATTGGATGGTAGAGACCCAAATGGTTTTACAGGAGTAGCTTGGTGTTTTGGAAAACATGATCGGCCTTGGAAAGAAAGAGCAATTTTTGGAAAAATCAGATATATGAACGATAAAGGTCTTAAAAGAAAATTTGATGCTGATAAATACATAAAAAAAATACAAAATCTCTGATTATATTCGTATTCCAAACTATTTCCAATAATCCTTTTCCAAATCTTCCTTTTTTAAATTATATGGTTTAAAAAGATCCTCAGGGTATGGTTCAAGAAACGTCTGTTTAATTAAATAATTTTCTTTAAAGCGAATAATCCAAGCTCTTAACAAGCTCAAAGGAGTGCTTAATGGCAATTTATTATTTGTATAATTCTTAACTACAGATAAAAAAAATGCTTTTTCATCTTTGGATAATTTTTTTGAAAAGTATCCAGCAGCTTTTGTTAGAACATTTGCATTAGAACCCCTATTAGGTGGACGAATAAAAGCTTTGAATAAATGCGTCTTATAATCTTTGATAACTTTTTGAAATTTATCCTTTTTTGGATTGCTGGCTATTCTTCCCATTTCATGAAGTTGTTTTTGATTATAAGCAGTAAATAATAGCTTATTTCTAGATTGAAATGCAACCAGTTGATCAATTTGACCTGATTTTTCTACAGCTCTAAAATCTGCAATAGTATAAAGTTTTGTTAGGAAATGTTCTCTTATTCGATTATTTATTAATCTTTTTTCATCCTCAATAGCTAAATTGGAAAAATTTCTTAGAACTTCATATCCAAAAATTCCTGGCCTTTTTCCGATTGCGCCTACCTTTTCAGTGCTTGGATAAATCTTTGCATCTTTATATGCGCTGCTAGGAGAACCACTTTTCAAGATAAACCCATCAACTTCAGATAAGGAATTCAGAAATTGGTCTGCGAATTCTATCATTTTATCTGTAAAATCAAGACCCGTTGCACTTTGAATTAGTCTGAATTCATTATTTCTTTTTACAATTCTAAGTGTATCTCTTGGTATACTTAGACCAATTTCCAGTTCCGGGCATACAGGTATAAAATTAACATAATTTTTTAATTGCCGCACAAAATCGCTAGATACTATTTGCGCGTTCCATCTTACAGGTTCAAATTCAATACATTTGCTTATCACTATGATAGGTTTCATAAAATTTTTCATAAAATTTTCAGTAAATAATATTAAAAATAAATAAAAAAAATTTGTGATCAAATTTTTTTTAGGAAATTGTAGGTAAAAATATATTTTCATAATTTTATATTCTATTATGGTTGAACAACTTAATTACGAAGTTCTGAAAAAAATTAATGATATTGAAATTAGGCATTATGATTCTTTTATTATTGCTAAAGTTGATGGTTATGGTGATAGAGGCTTTAATATACTTTTTAATTTTATAAGCGGAAAAAACACTGCAACTTCAGAAATTGCTATGACTTCTCCGGTTATTAGTCAAGAAATTGCTATGACTGCTCCAGTTTTATCTGAAAGAGAATCGATAGCTTTTGTAATGCCTTCAAAATATTCTTTGAATTCACTTCCCAAGCCAATTGATAAACGAATAAGAATTATTGAAATTCCGGAAAGAATCTTAGCTGCTTTAAAATTTTCAGGTCGATGGACAACCTCATTATTTAATAAAAAATCTCAACAACTTTTGACTAGTTTAAATGAAGAAAAAATAAAAGTCAAGGGAGTTGTATTCACTATGAGGTATAGCTCTCCTTTCACACCTTGGTTCCTTAGAAGAAATGAAGTTGCAGTTGAAATTATTTTTAATTAAATAAAGTTGCGAGTTAAAAATTTAAAAAATTGTAGTGATTATATTTTATATTGTGATTTATTTTTTTAGGAGTTGATTGTTTGAAGAAATCAAAAATAGGTATTGTTGGAGCTGGACCTGGTGGTCTGGCTTGTGCTATGATTTTGGCTAATAAAGGATTTGATGTAACAGTTTTTGAAAAATCTGATGAAGTGGGTGGTCGGAATGCAAAGATAAGTTTAGGTAATTTTGTTTTTGATACTGGACCAACCTTTTTAAATATGAAATTTATTCTGGATGAAGTTTTCGGTATGTGTGGTCGCAAAAGTTCTGATTATATGAAATTCACTTTTCTTGATCCTATGTATCAATTAAGCTTTGATAATGAAATTATGCAAATGAGCAGCAATAAAGATGAAATGAAAAGAGAAATAGAACGAGCTTTTCCTGGAAGTCAGAAAGGTTTGGATAAATTTTATAGTCGAGAACGAAAAAGATTTGATAAAATTTTACCGAATCTTAGACGAGATTTTTCAAGTTTTTTCTCTTTCTTATCTCCTAAAGTTTTAGGCGCTCTTCCTTATGTTTTTGCAAGGGGTTCAATCTATGATAATCTGGGTAACTATTTTAATGATGAAAAACTTAGAATCTGTTTTACTTTCCAATCAAAATATCTAGGAATGTCGCCTTGGGAATGTCCGGCAGCATTTACTATGATCTCTTTTGTAGAGCATGAGTATGGAGTTTATCATGTTCACGGGGGGCTTAATAAGATTTCAAAATCAATGAAAAAGGTGATTGAAGAAGAAAATGGTATTGTAAGAACTAATAGTGTTGTTGAAAAACTAGTTACAAAAGGAAATAAAGTGATTGGTTTGAAACTTGAAGCAGAAAATAGCCCTCGATTCTTTGATGAAGTGGTTTTGAATGCAGATTTTGGCTATGCTTTTTCGAATTTGGTTGATCCTGGAAGATTAAAAAAATATTCTCCTGAGAAAATTGCTAAGAAAAAATATTCTTGTTCTACTTTTATGATGTATCTGGGAGTTGATAAAATATATTCTTCTTCCCCTCATCATAATATTTTGTTTGCTAAAGATTATAGATCAAACATTGATGATATTGTAAACGGAAGGCTTTCTAAGGATTTTTCTTTTTATGTGCAAAATGCTTCAATTACAGATAATACATTAGCTCCAAATGGTAAATCAACTGTATATGTTTTGGTTCCCGTTGCCAATAATTTTTCAAGCATAGATTGGGAAAAAGAGAAACTTGGTTTAAAAGAAAAGGTTTACCAAGCAATTGAGACACGTACTTCAATGATTGATATTAGGGATCATGTTGAGGTGGAAGAGATTTTAACACCATTTGATTGGGAAAAAGATTATAATGTGTATAAAGGTGCTACTTTCAATCTCGCGCATAATATTGGGCAAATGCTTTACTTTAGACCTCATAATAAATTTGATGAACTAAATAATTGCTATTTAGTAGGTGGTGGTACTCATCCAGGTAGTGGTCTACCAACTATATACCTTTCATCAATAATAACGGCAGGTCTTATAGCTAAGAAAAATGGTTTGAAATTATGAAAAAATAATTTATCAAATTTTCAGTTTTCTTTTTTTAGCCCAAAGATATATTGCTAGATAGAGTGTTAACATAGAAAAATTGAACATGAAATCTTCAATAGGAACAGTGATTACTCTAAAATTAGTAATTGCTGATGGTGAATACTCTACTATTGGGATTGATGTTAATAGATAATTGAAAATCAAGAATACAACTAAAGAAAAAGAGGTATAAATCCAGAAAAGTTTTGAAGAAAAAAGTTCTAACATAAAAAATGAGATAAAAATAAGCGTAAGTCCTACCGAAGCTAAAGCTAAACTAGTATATTCTCCTCCGATAGGCAAAAGTGCGAATAATAAGAATCCAATTCCAAAAATTATTGGAGGCCATTTCATTTCTTTGAAAAGCTTTGATTCATCCAAGAAATATTTTATTCCTTCATAAGCAAAAATGCAGCTAAAAGGCACTGTAATAAAAAATAAAATCTCTTCAACTGGGAGTCCAAGGATTTTTATTCCTAGCACATAATTTGGATTAAAAAACCAATGACCTCTATAGGTAGCAAACATATCCCAAAAAACAAATAATGAACCAACTATCAAAATTGAAATTAATAGATATTTTATTTTTGAGTAATATTTTATCCGCTTTTCAAAGCTAAATAATAAAGGGAATAGAATTATCATAATATTAATATACAAATAAAGTGACATCTTGATAATTTATGCTTATTCAGGTTTATTAAATAAATCTACTTATTAATTGAGAAATTAATTTTTATAATATCAAATTAAGAAAAAGAATTAAATCAACAATTAAAATAAAAAAAATAATTGCTACAATGTTCATAAATGCTTGTTGATTTATGCCTTTTCTTTCATCCCTATTTTCAATTAGACCTATTATGGATGAAATTAATGGAATTATCGACATTATCGTGAATAATCCAAAAGGAAAATAAATAGAAAATGAACCAGATAATTCAAGAAATAGTATGTATATTGTCGCAAGAGCAGATGAGAGGGCTAATAAAATTTTTCCACTTCTTCTTCCAAATTTTACTATCAGATTTTTTTTATTTGCGATTTTGTCACTCTCAAGATCTGGAATTTCAACATTAAGCATAAAAAAGAGGCCATAGCAACATAGAGGAAAAATAAATAAAAACAAAGATTGGTCAATTGAACCTGATGCTACAATTGATCCCATTCCAGGTATTAAAAAACCTATGGAGATTATTCCAATTATTTCTCCTGCTCCCTTATATGAGAAACTAATTGGTGGGGCAGAATAGAGATATCCTATTAATCCTCCTAAAACTCCGTAAATAACAAACCAAACTGAATAAGAGAAAAAAAATGCAAATATTACTAAACTAATTGTCGAAGCGACAAGTAGTAAAATCGCGATTTTATGAGCACAACTAGCCAAATTTGGATGTTCAACTAAAACCTTACTTCCACCTGTAAAAATAGTTTTTTTCGAATTAACATCAGAATTACGATCAAAATAGTCATTACTAAATGAAATAGAGAGGTGAGCAAGACTAAAAGATAGGTACCCAAAAAAAAATTTGTGGATGTCAAAATTTACCCCTGAATGCATTGAAATCAGATACCCTAAAGAAAAAAGTAGAAATCCAGGAAATAAAAAGCGTAATCTAGCTAATCTAAAGATTAAACAAATGTTATTTTGATCCAAAATTGCCAATATGACCTTTTTAAATTTATTGTCTATAGTAATTATGAAAGTTTATAGTTATTATTTTTTTTAAAAGAAGAAGATTAGTTATGAACAAAAAATGTTTTTTGGAATGGTTTGTTCTGGTTTTTTTTAAAATTTATTAAGAAATCTTAATATGACAGTGTCATAAAAGACTATTTATGTTTTATATCCAATCATAGGAGTATAAAAAATGCCTTATAGTTTCATATATGACCTTACAAAAATATCGCAAGGTGTCTTTAACCAACTTTTTGATCTAACATTTAACCTAGGAGTACACAAATTTGTAGGATTAAACGCAAAAAAACTAGTAAAATTATTCAAAATTGACCAAGCAACAGGTCTAAATTTTACTGATGCAATAACATTAGTTGAAGATCTTATAGATATTCAAGTTGCAAATAGAAATCAACGAAAAAAATTTGAAAAAGCAAATCGAAAGGTCATACTTTTACCTCATTGCCTTCGAGCCTACATGGATCGTCGATGTATGGCTGAATTTATTCCAAGTGTTCCAACTTACAAATGTAATCAATGCACCAATGATTGCATAATTAATCAAGCTACAATATTAGCTAAAAAGAAAGGTTACGATGTATATGTTATCCCGGGGGGTTCTTGTTCAGAAAAAATATTGAGGGAAAATAAATATGAAGGAGTTCTGGGGGTTGCTTGCGGTATGGAGCTTAAACTTTCAGTTAATCTTCTGAGCAAACTTGGAATAGCTGGTCAAGGGATTTTTCTTACTAAGAATGGTTGCGCAAATACAAATCTTAATTTAGAAAGCCTAGAAAAAGTAATGTAAATAAATAATTATGTGTTCACAATTCAATAATTACTAATTATAGACTTATGGTGCCAAATAAATGATAATAAATGCTCTGATTTATTCTGCAGTTACAATAGGTATTTTTATCATAATGGAAGGAGTAGCTTGGTTTCTTCATAAATTCGTTATGCATGGTTTTGGATGGTATCTTCACGAGGATCATCATAGGTATACAAAGGGGCGATTTGAAAAAAATGATATTTTTGGTTTAATGTTTAGTCTAATTTCTTTTCTATTTATTTTAAATGGAACTTTATATGGAATTAACATATCTTTGGCTGTTGGAATTGGAATAATGATGTATGGAATAGGATATTTTTTTGTACATGATATTTTCTTTCATCATCGAATAAAAATAAAATACCGACCTAAAGGACAATATATGCAAAGGGTTTTAAGAGCACATGCAGTGCACCATCAGAAAAGCACCGCGAAAGAGGGTGTTAGCTTTGGATTTTTATATGCGAGCAAAAAATATAGTTAATCTAGTAACTTAATTAGCATACTTCAATTATTAAATAAATAACAGAGGTAAATTGCTGGAAATAAATTAAATTAGTTCAATTTGCAGATCTTTCAATTTTAATTATAAAGCAAATAAAACAATATTATCTAAGTTTTAAACTTGGTCGATTTATATTCTTTTATTTTTCAGATTTATTTTCTAGTTCTTTTTTGGTAGTCTCAATTATTGTGCCCTCAGGAGTGCTGCATGTGATTTTGTTTTGACGTTCTATTGCCTCTACTCTGCGTTGATTAGCTTTTTTTTCACCAATAAGCTTCGCTAAATATTCCCAATACCTCTTACTGGATCCTGTGAGTTTGATTTCATCCTGATCCTCTTTAAGCTCCTGCTTAAATTCATTATAACTTTTAGGCACTTTATTGCCTCCACTCATACTATAGATTCAATTATTATTATGAGTTTTGTCAAACTGTTTTTAGAGTTAGAATTCTAATTATCGATTTACAAATAATCAGGGTTTTATAACGTTTCTGATGGCGGATAAAAGTTTAGTAAAATACATGTGTTATCTTAAATACCGCAGTTATTGTGGAAAATAGTAACTTGAAAAGATACTGGTTTTTTTAAACTCTATTTTCCATTAAAAAAACGAATTTTCAGTAATATTTTATGTTACTAAGTTTACATTATGGTAATGTTTATTGTAGTAAACAATATCTCATTTGGATAACATACTAGACTATAGGAAAAATTAATGGTGATTCAAGTTGGCATATATGAATCGAGAAGAAGCACAACAACTTAAAGAGGGAGTTGTGAAAATACATAAAATGCTTGAACTTCGAAAACTTCATTTAAATCGTCTAAGAACAGGTACTATTTGTGGTGTTTGCAAAAGTTTTTGTCATGAGTTAGGATTACAAAAACAAACAAGAAACTTTATAAATAAACATCAATGGTGAACCCTATTATAATTATTTAAATTTTTATTTTTTGCTATGATTTTAAAGTTTATTACTTGAAAACTCTAAGCAAATTACCATAAAAGAAAAGAAATGAAGTTTTCAAACTTTGTTTTTTATTATGAATTATTATTATAAACCATAGAAATTAAATGGAAATTCTGCTAAAATAAATAGGTAATGAAATGATTTTATCAAAAAATGAACTTAGCGAGCCCCTTTAAAAGCTATCTTCCCGCCTAAATCTGTGAATTTTTCTATTTTTTGAAATATTTATTATTTTTTCTGAATATTTATTTGCATATGATCAAAAAAAACCGTGTTTTTGAGATTTTGAAATCTTTATAAGATCGAAATTAATATTTGTAAATGAGACGATTTTATGAAAAAGAGATTATTAATAGGCTTATCTTTGTTTACTTTGATTTTGTCTGTCTTTACGCCGCTAATTCAAGCACAGCCAACTCTAAACATAATTGAAACAGCTGAAGAAGCTGGTATTTTTACGACTTTGCTTGCGGCTTTGGATGTTGCTGGTTTAACTAGTGCTTTGGAGGGTCCTGGTCCGTTTACTGTGTTTGCTCCTACGGATGATGCTTTTGC
>Ga0209635_10000653_pt1 | contig 24406 bp, 15 predicted proteins | sample DeeMarSWOR230_32_FD_187463 | JGI IMG/M metagenome (GOLD analysis project Ga0209635, IMG submission 187463) | Marine sediment microbial communities from White Oak River estuary, North Carolina - WOR-2-30_32 (SPAdes) (version 2) | ecosystem: Environmental > Aquatic > Marine > Intertidal zone >...
TGGATCGTTACCTGGGCACGGTGAAAAAATAAGGGGGCGGCAAAAAATGCCCAGACTCTTTGTTTATTCCAGAGATGGAAAATTTTCACAGCTCTCCTTAAAAGGGAAAAGGATTTCTATAGGCCGTTCTGCCGAGAACGATATCATTGTTAAAGATCCCTATTCTTCGAATCTGCATGCATATATCTATCCATCTGATAGAGGATATGTATTGAGAGACAACAAAAGCAAAAACGGCACCTTCTTAAACAGCGAAAGAATCCAAGGGGAAATCGGGCTCAAAAAAGGAGATGAAATTCTCATAGGGTCCACAAAGTTTCTTTTCGATAAGGAACTGTCTACGAATGTTGAAGTGACAGCTGTAGATACCTCTATGGATAATATAGACACCATCCTATCCTTGAAAGACATTTTGAGGAAACCAGATATAAGTACGACCATTCGGGCCAGGATTAAAGATTCAGAACTGGATACAATACAAAGAGAACACAGGTTGCTTTCGGTTATCAATGTGGTGAGTCAGGAGCTCCTTCTGTACAGGCCACAGCCCGAACTCATAGACAAAATCATGGAAATAATTAATGAAATCCTTCCTATGGACCGGGGAACATTGATGTTGATGGAGAGCAATCCACCCCAACTCATGCCCAAGATTGCCTGTATCAACAACAAGCGTTTTATAAACAAGAGCTTTAAGGTGAGTCAGAATATCTTGAATATGGTTATGAAAAAGCACTCATCATTGTTGATCTCAGATGTGCAGGCTCATCCTCGGTTGAAAGAAACAGAAAGTGTCATTATCCCGAACATTCGCTCGGCCATGTGTGTGCCGTTATGGAACAACGAAGAGATCACAGGAGTCATCTATTCAGACAGGATCTCCCTTCCAAAGCCCTTTTCAGAAGAGGATTTGAGGCTGCTGACTCTTATCGCTAATCTGGCGGCTGTCAAAATTGAAGAATGTAAGGATAGAGAAAGACGGAAGAGAGACGATGATATAAAGAAACAGCTTGAATTAGCTTCTCGGATTCAGAGAAACTTTCTTCCTAAAGAAAGACCTGAGTTCGAGGGATTCGATATTTCTGGGCATAATGTTCCTACCTATCAAGTTGGAGGTGATTATTACGATTTTATACCCATAGGGTCTAACCGTCTAGGAATCACCATTGCCGATGTATCTGGAAAGGGTCCTAGTGCCGCTTTTCATATGGTTTCCTTCAGAACCCGTCTCAGAGTGGAGGCCAGCCACGAATGCGATATCCAAGAGATGACCGCCGTGCTGAATGATTTTGTTCATAGTGAAACTGATGCGAATCGTTTCATCAGCTTTTTTTTCTGTGAGTTGGACAGTCTGACTGGGGCGCTTAAATATGTGAACGCGGGTCACAATCCACCAATAGTATTGAGAAGAACGGGGGAGATAGAGAGATTGAAAACTTGCGGAATGTGTTTAGGAATGTTCCCTTCTGAAAAATATGAAGCACATTCGGTTATATTAGAGAGGGGGGATATAGCGGTTCTGTTTACCGACGGAATGACTGAATGCCGTAATGCAGATAACAAGGAATTTGATGAACGCCGATTCATAAGACTTATAAAAAAGAATTCCAAATGGTCGGCTAAAGAATTATTGGAGAGGATCTTTAAAGAATTGGATGGATTCACCAAAGGAGCCCAGCAGATGGACGATATGACCCTAGTCATTATCAAGCGGGGGGCATCGAAAATCTAACTGGTTCGGCGGCGCGTCAAGGAAATTCGATTCCGCTTCAAGGCCTCGGATCTGGCAGAGGCTCGACGAGAAGCTTTATTCCCTCGATAATCTCTTTAGTCCTTTTAGATGATAAAGAACCGATTTTGTCTTTTAGGTCTGGTTTGTTGACCGTCACAATCTGAGAAATGTTGACCACACTTTTTTTTGCGAGATTGGCCTCTCCTTTGTTTAAGGTGATGTTTCCTGGAGCTCGGGCGCGTTTCAGGTTTGTTGTCAAGGCACAGACAACCACGGTGTTGATGCGGCTCGCATTGAAAACGTCGTTTTGTATCACGACATGGGGGTGACGATAGCCGGGCTCTGAGCCCTTGGGAGAGCCCAAGTTCACCCAAAAGATATTGCCTTGTCTGATTGTCATGGTTTATTCTTTTCGAGTACCTTGCGTTCATAATATTCTTTAGTTTTTGCACGGAGACGTTTTTCCTCAGTAGTCGCTTCATCCGCATACACTGAGTTCAAAGCTTCAAGCAGTTTTTGAGCTTTCATTTTTTTTAAATACTCCTCGACGGCAGCGCAGAAAATCTGGCTTCTTGACGTTTTGTTTTCTTGGGCAAGTTTGTTCACTTCTTTGAAAATATGATCAGGTATGGAAATGGCGGTTTTCATACGATTAGTATGAATATTATCAATACCATTGTCAATACCCTGTTTCATTTTTTTATCCTTCTTCTGCAAAATAGAACGCTCGATCCATTCTTTTATTCTCAAACTGGTCCCTGATTTCCAATGAATTGCCAGCAGGATATTGAGTGATCGCAAAGCTGATTTTTTGCCACGGCCACTCGGTACAAGGGCGTAACAAAAAAATATCTGAGTAAACCGGTTGGTGCGAACTTGAGTATATATAGTTGTAAGGGGTCAATAATATGTTGAAAAATTATCTGAAAATAGCACTCAGGAATTTCACAAAGCATAAAAGTTTTTCCTTTATAAACATTTCGGGTCTCGCTATAGGCATGGCCTGCTGCATGCTGATCATGCTGTGGGTTCTGGATGAATTGAACTATGAGAAATTCAACGAAAATATCGACGATATATTCTACGTCGTTAATTATTCAACGGAAAATCCGAATAGCAACGGCTCCTCGGTCCCGGCACCTTTGATACCCCATTTGAAAGATAATTATGCCGAAATAAAACATGCTTCACGGTTCAGGGTCAGCGGCAGGCGGCTCTTCTCGGTTGATGGGAACAATGTTTTCGAAGATAACGGCGGATTTGCCGATCCCGAGATTTTTGACATCTTTTCATTCAAACCCGTCTTGAATGACCCGAAAGCAGCATTGATGGATCTTAATACGATAATCCTCACCAAAAGTATGGCGGAAAGATATTTCGGTTCTGAGGATCCTTTGGGGAAGACGATTAAACTGGAGAATCGGTATGTTTTTTCAGTGGGAGCCATCATCGAGGATATCCCCAGAAGTTCCAGCATTCGATTCGATTATTTAGTTGCTTTCGAGAATTTCGGCCGGTTCGATAATGTAGAAATGGATAATTGGGGAAGGTATGAAAACTATAATGGATTCGTCATTTTAAATAACGATGTCGATCATGAGGCATTCTCAGGGAAGATTGCCAATGAAATTGTAGATAACGATCCAGGGACTCCCTATAGACTGAGACTTTTTCCTTACAAGGATCTTCGATTATTCGGGCTGAACAACGACGGGACTATTAAATTCGTCCTTATCTTTTCTGCTATTGCTATCTTGATGCTCCTTATCGCCTGTATAAATTTCGTGAATCTGACGACTGCTCAATCGGGCAAAAGAGCCAGAGAGATAGGACTGAGAAAAGTCATCGGAGCGAACAGATCATCGATAAGAAGACAGATCTATTCTGAGCTGGCCGTCATTGTGACAATCGCATTTATTCTGGCGGTCATTATGGTTTTTCTCTTCCTTCCAAAATTAAATGCTCTTTCGGGTAAAGCACTCACCTTATCCCTTACGGAGAATTTCGGATTAATGCTTGGTATGTTGGGCATCGCATTCGTTACATTGATGGTTTCAGGAACTTATCCTGCTTTCTATTTGTCTTCTTTTTCTCCTGTGAAAATCATGAAGTCGGCGGCTTCGACCGGATCAGGCCATTCTTCATTGAGAAAATTTCTGGTAATCGCTCAGTTTGCGGTTTCGATCATCTTGATCATTTCGACCATCGTTATCACGCAACAGATGATCTATATAAAAAATAAAGAGCTCGGTTTCGATAAGGACCATTTGGCCTACGTCGAGCTCTTGGGTGATTTGAAAACGAGATTCGACACAGTCAAGAATGAACTGTTGAGAAATCCCAGTATCAACTCGGTAACGGTCGCACAGAGTCTTCCGAATAATGCATCGAGTTTCGCAGGCGGTCTCGAATGGGAAGGGAAACCTGCCGATTTGAGGGGCGGAATGAATTTTATCAGTGTGGAGAAAGATTATTTCGACACTGTCGGGATCGAATTTATCGAAGGTGAGACTTTTAAAACGATTCCGGACAACAGGCTGCTCAGGGAATTCATCATCAACGAAAAAGCCGTTGAATTGATGAAGATAGAAAATCCTGTAGGGAAATCCTTCAAAATGTGGGATAGAGATCCGGGCAGGATCATCGGGATCGTGAAGAATGTTCACAATGCACCTTTGCATCTAGAAATTCGGCCTGTATTGTATGTGCAGTTCCCCTATTTCTTTGACTATTTGATCATCAATATGAAGAATGAAAATATCTCTGATACCATAGGGTTCATTCAGGATGTCACCAGAAAGATCAACCCCAATTACCCCTTCGAATTTCATTTTCTGAATGAGATTATCGAACAATACTACCAGACAGAGAGACAGATCAACAGGATCATCACCTATTTCACGATGCTGGCTGTATTTATTTCCTGTCTCGGTCTTTTTGGATTGTCCTTGTTTATGGCGGAACAGCGTGTCAAAGAAATCGGCGTCAGAAAAACACTCGGGGCGACTGTTTCCAGTATCGTCGGGCTGATGTCGAAGGATTTTCTTCTTCTGGTTGCGGTTGCGAATCTTATCTCATGGCCGGCTTCCTATTTTATCATGAACAAATGGCTTCAGAATTTTACCTACAGGATAGATATGGGAGTGTGGATATTCGCACTGGCTGCCGGTATGGCGCTGCTCATCGCCCTTGTCACGATCAGTTTCCAAACCATCAAAGCCGCCACCGCCAATCCGGCCGATTCGCTGCGGTATGAATAATTAGAGAAGGTTCTCATCTTCAGGTTCCCAGAGATAGCGCTCCAGATCGATCCGATCCCTTTCATCAAAAACGACCCCTTCTCTTTTGAGCATCTCCTTTTGCATTTCATATCCTGTCCCTGGCTTCAAGGAAATTGTGCCCTTACGGTTCACCACGCGGTGCCAGGGCAGACCTTCCTTTTTCGAACAGGAGTGGAGAATCCAGACCACGCGCTGGACAGAAGGATAGAGACCGGTCAGGAAGGCTATCTGACCGTAGGTGGCCACTTTGCCTCTCGGAATGGATTTGATCATGCTGATAACCTTGGAGGTAAAATCTCTGTCCAGCTTTTTTTTCATCTTTTCATCTTTATAGTAGTCAAATAAGAAAGAATTTCAATGCTATCGAAAGGAATTCTCCAGTAGGATTTCTGCTGATTCCGAGTGCTCTCAGCTTGGGTCTGGCGTCCCTCGCGGTGAGTTATCATACCTTTAAAGCCGCCACTATCAATCCGGTCGATTCGCTGCTGGAGGAATGAAATATTTACGGCTGTGTCACTTATTGTGTCAACTGCTGGTGCATTTCATTAGAATCCCCCCCTGGGGACCTTAAGTCCCCTTGGTGAATCGCAACAATGCTTGGTGCCGTCTTATCGCTCAGGGCTCCAGGTTCATTTTACGCAAGAGCGCATGGAAGCGCGGGTCGGCACGCAGCGGGTCGAGGAACGGGTAAGTCTTTATGGGGATTATGAACGCGTCACCCTCGTCGATCGACCTCTCCATGTAGACAAAAGCATCGTCGATTTCTCCAAGGCCGAGGTGGATCCAAGCAAAGCTTGTCGGCGACACATACGCTTGGCTTGCGGTCGCCTGAAGCCGTTGGAGCAGCGAGCGGGCCTCGGCCGTGTTTCCGCTCCGCGCCATGTCCAATCCGAGCAAGCCCTGCATTTGCGTTACGCCGCCGGACAACTCGATGGCCCGGCGATGTGCGGCGATCGCTTCCTGCAGCATCCCGCTTTCTCGGCAGATATTCCCGATTGTCATTTGGGCGGTGTAGGATTCCGGATCGAGTCTCTCCGTAAAACGCGCTTCCCGCATGGCTTGGTCGTAATCGCGTGCCAGCCACAGAAAAATGGAAAACCAGCAGTGCAGAGAAAAGGAGAGGGGGTCTAATTCCAACCCACGCTCGAGCTGGGCAATGCCCTCTTTAAGCCGCCCGTGGGGCAGCAGCCCGCTGACCGCATACCGCATCCTGACCAGGGGAGATGACGGATCCAGGTCCATGGCGAGCGTCATTTCGCGCCGGACTTCCGGCCAGTTGTAAACATGCTTCTGGCGAACGCGGTACTGCCCGAGCAGGCTGTGAGTTTCGGCCAGCGTGGGATCGATCTCAATAGCTCTGAGTGCGGCCCAAAGCCCTACGGAGTAGGCTTGCCTTGGCGGGAGGTGCCCGAAAAAACCCGTCCACCAGTAAAGCTCGCCGAGAGCGTCATAAGCAAGGGCGAACCGCGGGTCGCGGGCAATGGCTTCTTCAAAACACTGTTTGGCTTTGTCCAGCCCCTCGAGAGTCTCCTTATACATATGGTGGCGGCCTTGACGATACAGAAGGTAGGCCTGCAGATCTTCGGTGGGTTTCTTTCTGATGCGTCCTCCGCTGAGAAGCCCGGATACGGAAGGAATGTGTGTGGCGATGTCTTCGGCGATGCGGGTCTGGAGACTGAACAGCTCGACCATTTCGACATCGTACTTCCTGGCAAAGACGTGGGTTTGATCTGTTGTCTGGATCAACTGCGCGTTTATCGCCACCCGATTGCCGCTGCGACGGACGCCGCCTTCCACAGCGTAATCCACCCCGAGCTCACGACCGATATGGGCCACGTCTTTTTCGCTGTGCTTGTAATGCATGGCCGTCGTGCGGGCGATCACAGCCAGATGCTCAGGCGCGACTTGGCAAAGAGCGGTGATGAGCTCGTCCGTCATGGCATCGCTAAAGTACTCCTCAGCCGGTTTACCGCCCACATTCGAGAACGGAAGCACGACGAGTCTGATCCGCCGTTGCGGGAGGATCTCGGATGCGGCGCATTCGGAAGCAGTGGCCAGAAACCGGTAACCCCGCTTGGGCAGGGTTTCAATGTACCGGGGGTGCTCGGCCGAATCACCCAGCGCCTCCCGGAGCCTGGCAATGATCGTGTTGAGATTGATCTCAAAATCAACGAAGACGTCTCCGGGCCAGAGCCGCCTTTGCAGCTGTTCCCTGGTGACGACTTCCCCAGTATGTTCCAGCAGCATGGACAGCACCTGGAACAATTGTTCCCGCAGCCTGAACTTAACCCCTCGCTTGAAAAGGCAGCCCGCTTGCAAATCGACTTCGAATTCACCAAAGTGGATAATCTTTTTCGGAGAACCTATATCCCTCATCTGATCGACCCCGTTCCTTGATTTGCCCCGGGCAAACACGTCGTTGACAGCTCTCTCAATCAAGGTGCATGCTTCACTTCTGCTGCTCATATGGTAAGAAAAAAACAATAAAAAATCAATACGCTGGCTATGGTTATGTTGTAGTCAGTCATTGTACTGTTAAATCGATATGCGGCCATCATACGGAATCGAGCGGGAGCGCCCTCCCCCTCTCAGGAGGCGGGTTTAAAGGCTGAGAAACGTACGACGATGCTCATTCTTTCAAACAAATAAAGGAGGATATCATGTTTGTTAGCAGACGGAAAATGGTTATGAGGGCACTGATGGCCCAAAGCTTAGCGGTGACCCTTGTTATTTTCGGCTTTTTCGTGATGGCGGCTGCTCCGGTGGCCGCTCAGCCAGTTCAGATCACCCTGCTGCACATTAGCGACACTCACTCCCACGTCGCCGCTTGGGGTCCTAAAGATGCGAACCTTGACGGGACGCTGGGCGGGCTGCCCAAAGCGGCTTATATCGTGGCAGCGGAGAGGGCTTCCGATCCGAACGTGCTCTTCGTTCACGCCGGAGATGTCATGGACGGCGATTTCTTCTTCAACGAGTACCTCGGGGTGGACGAACTCCAATTGTTGAAATCGATCGGGCTCGATGCTCTCATCCTTGGCAACCATGAGTTCCGGTTCGGGCCGAATTTCCTGGCCACCGTCCTTCAGAACGCCTGGCCGGGCGGAGGCGTGCCCATCCTCGGCACGAACCTCCTGATTCCCACGGGCAACCCGCTTGCCCCCTGGGTCAGCTCCATCCTGATAAAGGACATCAATGGCGTGAAAGTGGGATTCTTCGGCCTGACGACGCCGACCGGCGCGCTGGCAAATCCGGATCCGGTCGTCATCCTGCCGGATATCATCACAATCGCGCAGGAGGCAGTCAACGAGCTTCGTGATGGGGGTGCGCAGGTCGTGGTCTGTGTGGAACATATCGGAATGAGTGCCGCGCGCGAGCTCGCCGGGATCGTGTCAGGCATAGACGTCATTATCAACGCTCACGACCACGCAGTGCTTGCGCAGCCGGAACCGATCGCCCGTCCGGGGGGCGGTACCACGCTTATTGTCTCGGCCGGCGAACACTATCGCTGGGTCGGGCGCCTGCGCTTATCGGTGGAGGGCGACCAGGTGAGTCTGGTTGACTACTCGCTCCTAAGCGCTGATGCGGACACGCCTTCGTTGCCCGCAGTGCAGGAGGCCGTCGAGTTGCTAAAGGCGGGGATCGTTGCGCGGTACGGCGACGTGTACCATCAGCCGCTCGCCTGGGCGGACCAGGACATCACCAACAACTGGGATCCCCGCAAAGCCAAACGCGACACGCCGCTCGGCAATCTGCTTACCGATGCGTACCGTGCCTGGACCGGCACCGATATCGCCCTTGAACCCTTCGCCTACATGGGCGATGCGCTGCCTGAGGGCACGATAGTCGGGGCCGATGTTTTCCGCGCGATGAGCTACGGCGACCTTGCAGTCGTCTCCGGAAAGCAGATCGCAAGGCCATGGCGGCTGGTCACGTTCCGTGCGACCGGAGCCGCACTAATAGGCGTGCTCGAGATCACCCTTTACTTCGGCGGCGACTATTTTCCCCAGGTCTCGGGTCTGCGCTTTGACTATGACTCTAGCGCTCCATTTGGACAGAAGATCCTGCTCGACACCGTGCACGTGGGCGGGCACAAGCTCCTGGCAGACCAGCTCTACAGCGTGACTGTCACGGAGGGGGTCTACACAGCCCTGAAATATGCGCTTGGCCTGAAAATGCAGGACATCCAGAAGCTTCCCGATCTGGCGTTCGACGCCGCGTGCAGGTTTGTCTATCTGCGCGGCGTACTCGGCCCTGCCGCATCGGGTCGCATCCGCGATGTCGCGGCAATTCCCAAGAACACGAAGGCCGAAGGCGAAGCATACCCAATGGGCAGAAAACACCGATAGAAAGTCTAAACATTGTCTCGTTCTGGAATCACGGCATAGACTCGAGGCAAGCGGATCGCTGCGTTAAGCCATTAGCTGCACTATTTTTTTATCTTAAGAAAAAGGACTTCATCAGGTTCCCAGAGATAGCGCTCCAGATCGATCCGGTCCCTCGCATCAAAAACGATCCCTTCCCTTTTGAGCATCTCCCTCTGCTTTTCATATCCTGCCCTAGGCTTTAAGGAAATTGTGCCCTTACGGTTTACCACGCGGTGCCAGGGCAGGCTTTCCTTTTTCGAACAGGAGTGGAGAACCCAGACCACTCGGCGGACAGAAGGATAGAGACCGGTCAGGAAGGCGATCTGACCGTAGGTGGCCACTTTTCCCCTTGGAATGGATTTGATCAGTCTGATAACCTTGGAGGTAAAATCTCCGTCCAGCCTTTTTTTCATCTTCCAACCTTTATAGTAATCAAACAGGAAAGAATTTCAACGCTATCGAATGTAAACGTGTTGGTTTTTTCGCTTGAAAATCCTTGACAAACCTAATTCAAGTTTTTTAAAATTATCTAGATAAAATATAGAATCTATAAGCTTAGTAGCTTAAGCTTAAATTAAAAGGAGTTTCTAAGGATAAAATATCATGAGAAATTTTACACAAAAACATTCATTATTGATCAGGATTTTCCTGGTCATGGCAATGGGATTGACCGTTTTGACAGCTAGTGCAGAAGAGTCCTTCGCACCGAAGGTCGATCTTCCAAAGAATCTGGACAACCGTGACATGTGGGTCAATCTGATCAAGCAGTGGGTTGTTCCCAGTAAAGAAGAAGTGGGCATTCCTGCTTATCCGGGCTCAGTCATCGTCGCTTTGAAAGAGAAGAAAGGCTGGATGGAAGTCAACGGGGAAAAAATGGATACTTTGCCGGCTATAACTCTGGCTACCAAGGATGAACCGGCAAAAGTTGCGGCCTTCTACAAGGAAAAGCTTGCTGACTGGAAGCATAAAAACCAGATGGACATGTTCGATATATTCTGGACCGGAAAAGATGAATTCAACAATATGGACATAACAGAAAGCGCAACCACTCCCAATGTGGTCATCATGGGAGCTTTTTCTGCCCAGACCGATTTTCTGCCTGGTGCCAAAACAGCCATAACCATAGTCTACAAACCCGTGAAATGATCATCTGATCGTCGTTCCGCCCGGAGAATCGATGCGGTCCGAGCTGGCTTTCGATGCCACAGAAGATCCCACTTTCTTGCGCTTCCGGAGTTGTCGCAGCGAAGGGCAGTTGAAATTTTGATCGCAGCGCACTAGATTTTTTTTTATCGCTAACTACCATAGAGGAGGACCTATGTCTGGTTCTAAAATGTTGGTGTTTCTGATCAGTTGTTTATTGGCTGTTCTTTTGCCGAATGTGACTCTTTCTTTCGGAGACCAAAGCCAAAATGTTTATGTGTCGGTAGAAGAGTTCATCCGAGACCTCGATGGAAATTGGGAAAAGGCCTTCGATTATGTCAGAGATCAGGTCCGTTTCGACCCTTCTCCCTACTGCTTGAAATCTTCACAGGGAGTATTGTGGGGTTCGAGCGGAAATGCCAAGGAACAGGCCATTCTGCTGCTCGATGTTTTACAGACATTGGGAGAGGAAGCCCGACTGGTGTCGGGTCGACTCGACGATGAAAAATCCGCCCTATTGATAAACTCTCTTTTTCCCCAAGATCGAAGAAACGATTTTTCTTATGCCGAGGATGTCCCCCTCTCGAATCCCTCTGATGATGAGATCCTTCTTTCCAATGTCCGGAATCATTTTTGGGTTCAGATCAATAAGGATAATCGATGGATGGATCTTGACCCGACCTTTTCTGCGTCTGAATCTGGAGAGGTGTTTGCCAGGCAAGAAAAGACCTATCCAAGTTTAACTGGAACTGAAGATTTTTTTCCTAAAGTGACGATCTCTCTGAGCGTTCAAAAAGAGGGGACCAGAGAATATGTTTTGATGATGGAAGAGAAACTCCAAACCCTGTCTAATCAACCGATAACCCTGTCGATCTCCACCAGCTTTCAGGAATCCGAAAAGGAAGGATCGTCTGGAGGATCTCCGGGTGGCGTATTCGGTGGCCTGAGCCGAAGTGCCTCGGGGAAGAAAAAAGCGAAAGGACTGGAGGCGGTTTATCTGGCCGAATTGAAAATGGGCGAGGGAAGAAAAGTCAGCGGCGAGTTCAGGGAAGAAGTCCCGAACCCATCGCAAAAAACACCGGCTGAAAATCCCATAAAAAGAATTTGGCTCAACTTCCGGTTAACGGGGGAGGGAAAGGTTTTGCTCGAGAGGGAACGTATTCTCTTCGAAAAAACCTTGAAAGCTGACGAGCTGCCTCTTTTCCAGAGGCATTCCATTCTCGTGACAGCCAACGCCATTCCCCTGAAAGCTTGGGAGGACAAGCTCCAGAAAGTATCCGATGCCCGGTTGCTCGAAGAGATCAGAACGGGTGTCGAGGAAGTCAAATCAGGCGTAAAATCCAAAAAGGACAGGAAGATACTGTTGAGCGAAAGCCGTTCTCTCGAGGAAAAAATCGGGCCGGAATTGGGACATTTGATCAACATGATCTTCGCCTATTCCTCGGATTCTCTTACAGAAAATGCTGGAGAATTCCTTTCCGTGTACAGTTATTTCGACCTGCCTCGTATCAATATTTATTCGATCGAGGGGAATGGAAAAACCGTTGCGACAAGTATGGATCTCAGGCACGACAGCGTCTCGGCCTTGCCGTACCCCGGACAGGCCGTCGCGATGGGGGAGACCTTCTTGTACGGAAGGGGTGTGTTCGAGTCTGTCCTAGAGGGTAAAGTCCTCGAGCTTTTCTCGGGAAAAAAAGCTTTGACCACCGCGTTTATCATGCAGGAGGCGGCAAAACGCAAAGTTCCCATCCGCTTTATTTCCGAGCTGGAAAAGCATGAGTTGGAAAAATTGGCAATGCCTGACCATGTGCGAAACAGAGCCTTGCAGGCCATTGCATCGGGTTCCATATTGATCGTACCCGAAAGAAGTGTCCGGTTCGAGGGAAAAAACCGCTGGGGATGGTGGCAGGTCGACCCGCTGACTCGGGAGACAATCGGCGTTCTCGATACAGGGCTTCACCAGGCCATGCTTCAAAGGACCGTTCTCGATACCGAAGGGATGCTGAACTCGAAAATGGGTTTTGCCATCGGAGCCATAACTGGCGCTGTAGATACACAGTGGATGCTTGCAGGCATGGTCTTGAAATATGGAGAGTTGAATAAAAAGGCTCTTCAGGAGATCAAGTCCTATATGAAACAAATAAAAGCCTACATGTGCCCGGAGTTCGAAAAGTCCGCATCGGTGACTATCGCTTCCGTCACAGTCGTCGATATAGAAGACTGTTACAAAAAAGAATTTTCCTGGGGATACGAGCGAGGAGTCAAGATCGAGATGGGATGGTGTCAGGCCTTCGCCAAAGGGTTTGGTTGTGCATCCACCACCATCCTGAATCATTATCTGAGCAAGTATGAATGAGCTCAGTTTTGGAAGAAAAAATGCGGGGAGGAAGAATGAAAAATCATAAGGTGGTGTGTGTTCTTTTTGTTTTTCTCGGGCTGCTGCTGATTGTCAGTTCAGTGGAAGCCCAGAAGGTTCTGTTCAAAAGTAATTTTACGGACCTGAGGGAGAATTGGGAGGTCGTAGACGATCCGGATGCTGAACGATCGCCGGGAAAATGGCGCTTCGGCCTGGCTGATTTTTCCTACATTCGTAATCGAGACCAGACCATCGCAACCGCATTACTTGGGGGAGAAAAAGACTGGAGCAATTATACAGTCGAAACGTCTTTGCATATGGCTTCCCCGCAGGGTTATCTGATCGGCATCATTTGCGGTTATCAGGACCCGGAACATTTTTATGTCATAGGCTACAATTTTTACCAGCGCCGTTTTGAATTTGTTGCCCACACATCTGAGGGATTCGAACTGCTGGATTCTAATAAAGTCGATTTTCCTGACGGAGTCGAGATCCCGCTGCGTCTGGATTATGCCGGTGCGCGGGTGCTCCTGAGCGCCAACGGGCGTTTGATCTTCGATATGATCGATGGCCGCTATCGCAGCGGAAGATTCGGATTAGGGGCTTCCGGGCTTCAAGGTTCTAAAATCCTGATCGGACCTGTGACCGTGAAATCACTGGACTCTGCTGTTTTGCCTCCAATGGAAATTCAAGATCTGCTTGTGCTCCGAAAAGGCGCAGAGGTTGTATCAAAAACAGAGGAAAGTGCATTCAAAGCCCTGATAGACCGCATCCTTTATTTGGATAAAGAGGAGAACCGAGAAGGCTCAGACTTGTCCATAAACGTAGAGAGAAATCCGTTTCCCATCGAAGGGATTTTTGCTTTTCCGCAGGAGAAGACCGTCGAGATCCACAGCATCGGCCTGCGCCTGGGCTCCCGTTATTTTCCGAAAGAAATCGAGTTCTTGGTTTCAGAGCAAAGCCCAGAGAGCAATTTCCAGTCTCTAGGCACATTTCAAATCGAACCGGAGAAAGACAGCTACCAGGAATTCACATTAGACCATATCAAGGCGAAATACCTGAAAGTCAGGCTACTCTCGCCTTCCGTTCCAACGGATAGATATGTTTCGATCGATGAGATGTTCGTCAAAGGATACCGGGTCGGCTCGGGCCCCGAAGTTGGCGCATCCGCAGCCCCAGCATCCGGCGAGCCGGGCAAGATCCTGTTTGCAGATGATTTCTCATCCGGAGGTGTCGACAAATGGGAAATCTGGGATGATCCCAACGCGGATGAGAAAGAGAGCCAGTGGCGGATCATTCTTTCCGAATTTTCGAACATATATACTGAGCTCGATCACCCAGCGACTTTTCTTGTAACGGGACTGGCCAATTGGGCGGACTATTCTATAAAAACCACTTTGCTTGCGGTCCAGAGCGACGGGAATCTTTCTGGTCTTGTGTTCGGATTCCAAAGCCCGGAAAATTATTATGTGGCGGGTTATAACTTCCAGAAGAACCAATTCGAGTTAGGAGCCCGGACGCCAAACGGATTCGAGATCCTGGCACGTGCCGCGGCTGATTATCCAAGAGAGCAGTGGCTTCCCTTACGAGTAGATGTTTATGGAAACCGGATTCTGGTACGGTTCGAGGGTAAGATCATTTTCGATATCGATAACCAGAGACTGATCGCTGGCCGGGTGGGAATCGGGACTTCTGCCCTCGAAAGCGGAGCCATTAATTTTAGGGATTTCCAGGTCGAATCTTTGGAAGGTGCTGCACCTCCTCAAAGGGAAATGCAGGACCTTTTGGCATCCAGAAGAGGGGCTGCGGTTATCTACAGAAAATCTATACCTAAAGGTGAGAGGTTCGATGACATGCTGGACCATCGGCTCCTGGAGGAAGACAATTTTGGGAATACCTATGATATTCGACTTTCCGAAGATCCCCTTCCTCAGGAAGCGGTCTTCTGTTTTCCTCAAGGTCGGTTCGTAGAGATCCATCGGATCGGCTTCAAACTCCAATCGGAAGATTTTCCGAAAGAGATCGAATTCTGGGTTTCTACTCAAACTCCGAAATCCGGCTTTTCCCCGCTGGCGACCTTGACCATCGAGCCCAAGCGTGATAGCTATCAGGAATTCGAGATCCCGCCAGCCAGAGCGAAATACCTTAAAATGCAGATCTCGCAAGCGGCAGGCTCTGAAGCGGTGGAGATCCACGAGATATTTGTCAAAGGATATTTTCAAGAAATCGGGACTCAACAGATGGAAGCAGGACGTTTAGGTGAAGTCCAGATCCAGGAAAAAGAGACGAATGATACGAAAGAGCAGGCGCAGCGTCTTCCATTAGATACCTATCTTGGGGGGAAAGCCTCTAGAAAAGACGTCGATTTCTATAAACTTTCGCTCAAAAATCAGCCGGGGAATACCTTGACATTGTTCATGAACAACATCGGGATGATGCGGCCCGGCTATGTTCTTATGACAGAAGAGGGCACGGTGATCGAACCATCGAATGAAGTGGCGGTGGCCAGCACCATCGAGGTCACGTACGATTTGACACCGGCTGATTATTTTCTCAGAATCGACCGCCCCGATTCCTATTTGACCATCGTGTTCGACGACAGCGGCAGCATGAGCTCCAGCGTCGATATCGTGAAGAGAATTCTCGGGGGGTATCTGGATAATCTCGGCGAGGGCTTGAACCTTCAGCTCATGAAATACGAGGATGAACCCCATCTTCTGTCTGATTTTACCCATGATGCTGCCTTATTGAAGCAGGCCTTGGAAAAAGAAGTCAGAGGAGGAGGGGGGACTGACACCTTCAAGGGATTGGGAGAGGCGGTGCGCAGTGTCCAAAAGCAAGAGGGGAATCGGGCTGTTCTTGCCATTTTTGACGTCATCGATTGTTCCGGTAGTATCTGTCTCCAATATTATGTGGACTTGTGGAATGCGATATTAGATTCCGGCATAAGCTTTTCCACCATCGCCGTCCAGAGCGGATGGGAAACAACAACGCCCTATTTCGGGAATAGCCGGCAGAGGATATTCAAGGAGATCGCTTTCGCGAGCAGCGGGCAGTTCTATTTTTCACCCACAGAGGAAAAAGTCGAACAGAGTGCAGATATCATTTTCAGGCAGCTTACTTCGCCGGTAGAATACAGGATCAAAGCAGAGATGACCCAGACAGAAAGGAAGCCCGGATCGCTGGCAATCCATTTCGAGGAAGGTGCGGAGAAAAAAACTTCCCAAAATGTGGAAATCATTTTGGATGCATCCAATTCCATGTGGGGACAGATCCAGGGCGAAGCCAAGATTTCCATCGCTAAAAAGGTGCTGGGTCAGATTATAGGAGAACTGCCCGATGAGATGAACGTCGGATTGCGGGTTTATGGGCATAGATACGGGCTCAATGATAAAAGGGCCTGCTCGGATACGGAACTGGTGGTGCCGATCGGTCCGGTCAATAAAGAGCAGCTGACGGATACAGTGAATAAGATCACTCCCAGGGGAAAAACACCTCTGGTCTATTCCGTACTCCAATCCATAAAGGATTTTGAGGAGTTGGAGAACGGAACCGCTATCCTGATCAGTGACGGAATAGAGAGCTGCGATGGAGATATCGATGCGATCGCTCCCGCTATCAAAGAGGCCGGACTGGAGCTCCAGGTACACATCGTGGGATTCGATATCAAGGAAGTCGAAGCCCGAAAACAGTTGGAAGCCATCGCTAAGTCCACGGGCGGTGTTTATCTCGACGCTAAGGATTCCCAGGAGCTGCTGTCCTCGCTGGAGCAGACCTTGAAGGTCGAGTTCGTGCTTGTGGATGAGGGGGGAGATATAAAAGCCAGGGGAGTAGTGGGCGGTGAACCAGTGCAGATCCTGGAAGGAAATTACACCCTGAGGCTGCTCTTGCAGCCCGAGCCTCTCGAGATTGCTGTCACGGTTAGGCCGGATGAGACAATAAGGCTGACGCTGAAAAAAGAAGCGGAGAAATGGGTGCTGCAAAAATAACAGTCCAAAGCATTAGTGATTGACTATTCTGAGATGAATTGATTATCCTATATCCACCAAGGCGGGAAAATGGGTGTCAAGTGTCCGAAGTGTAAAACTGAGAATCCTGATACGCAGAAATTCTGTGGAGAGTGTGCCACACCGCTCAATGGGGAGGTACAGGCATCCTATACCAAAACCCTTGAAACCCCTGCTGCATCAATGGTCCAGGGTATTCTTTTTGCTAGAAGATATGAAGTTATCGAAAAGCTCGGTGAAGGAGGGATGGGAAAAGTCTATAGAGTCTTCGATAAGAAATTGGAGGAAGAGATCGCCCTGAAGCTCTTGAATCCTGAAATCGCCAGCGATGAGAAAACAATAGAGCGATTCAAGAATGAGCTGAAGTTGGCCCGCAGGATTGCACATCGAAATGTATGCAAGATGTATGATCTCAACGAGGAAAAAGAGATCCATTTTATCACCATGGAATATGTTGCGGGTGAAGATTTAAAGAGCAGGGTAAGAAGAGAAAAGAAGATATCTCAGGAAGAGACCGTGAGAATCGCTCAGCAAATATGCGAAGGACTTTCGGAAGCCCACAAGCTGGGTGTCGTCCACCGCGACCTCAAACCCAGCAACATCATGATAGATAAAGCAGGCAATGCCAGGATTATGGACTTTGGGATCGCCCGTTCGTTAAAGGCAAAAGGGATAACTGTTACAGGCATGATGATAGGAACGCCCGAATACATGTCTCCAGAGCAGGTGGAGGGAAAGGAAGTTGATCAGAAGTCCGATATCTACTCGCTGGGAGTCATACTGTATGAAATGCTAACGGGTCATGTTCCATTCAAGGGAGAAACATCGTTGAGTATTGCCTATAAGCACAAACACGAACAGCCTCGAGATCCGAGGAAAATCGATGATCAGATTACCGAGGCGATGAGCAGTTTAGTGTTGAGGTGTCTTGAGAAAGACAAAGAGAAACGATATCAGAATGCCGGAGAAGTACTCTGTGAATTGATCAGCGGCACACCTCAAAGGAGATTCCCAGAGGGCATCGCTACTTTTCTCTTTGCGGACATTGAGGATTCGGAGGAGCTGGTGAAGCAGTTGGGTGAGGAGTATACGAAGCTGCTTGCCGATCACCGCACGATCCTACGGGAGGCATTCGAGGAGTCGAAAGGTCGGGAGATCGACGTGCAAGGGGATGGTGTTTTCTACGCCTTTCCGAAGACGGCAGATGCCGTTTCTGCAGCGGTTTTGGGGCAGCGAGTCGTCGAGGCGCACATTTGGCCAAAGGGAGTCGATGTGCGCGTGTGCATGGGACTCCATGCAGGAAAGCCGTTGGATGTCTGTGTGGAAGGATTTGCAGGGGCGAGTTTCCATCGGGCTGCGCGCATTGCAAACCTTGGACATGGAGGCCAAGTGCTGCTGTCCGAGGCCACCGCACGTCTTATAAAGGAGGAAATGCCTGAAGGAGTAGGACTGCGCGACCTGGGGAATCATCGGCTGAAAGACTTGCGTCATCCTGAGCGCATCTTCCAATTGGTCATACCGGGACTGCCGGTTGACTTTCCTTCTCTCAAATCTCTGGATGTACATCCGAACAACCTGCCGATACAGCCTACGAGTCTCGTTGGCCGGGATGCAGACCTTGCATCTAGCCGCAATCTTTTATCTCAGACGGACGTGCACTTGCTCACGTTAACTGGACCGGGAGGGACTGGAAAGACCCGGCTCGGTCTGCAGTTGGCTGCAGAACTTTCTGACGAATTTACCGATGGAGTTTTTTTCGTTCCCCTGGCACCCATCGCAGATCCCTCGCTCGTCATTCCGACAGTTGCCCAAACGCTGGGCTTACATGATCGTGGAAGCCAGCCCATCCTTGAAGTTTTAGAAGAATTTCTGCGGCCAAAAAAAATGCTGCTGCTGCTCGATAGTTTCGAGCACGTCTGCGGAGCGGCCGTAGAAGTTGCACACCTGCTCGAAACCTGCCCGCTAATCAAGTTCTTGGTCACCAGTCGTGAGAGGCTGCATGTAAGGGGCGAGTTTGAGTTCCTTGTACGTCCTCTAGCGTTTCCTGATGTATCCCAACGATCTTCGGTCGATGCCCTTACAAGAAATCCTGCGGTGGAACTATTCTTGCAACGGGCGCAATCGGTGAAACCCGAATTCTGCATCTCGGAGGAGAACGCCAAACCTGTGGCCGAGATTTGTGCCCGTTTGGATGGTCTACCGCTTGCGATCGAGCTGGCTGCAGCGAGGATTAGACTCTTTCCACCAGAAATGCTGCTCAAACGGCTCATTAAGGCTGATGGGCATTCGTCGCTGCACTTACTTACCCATGGACCTCGAGATGCCCCACAGCGCCATCAGACTCTGCATGCTGCGATGGATTGGAGTTACCAACTGCTGGGCGAAGAAGAGCAGAAATTGTTCCAGATTCTTTCTGTGTTTGCCGGTGGATTCACCTTGCAGGCGGTCGAAGCCGTGTGTTGCCATCCAGAGAGCAACCGCAATTTGCATCCTGAGGAAGCTCTGAGTATGGACATCATGGAAGCGCTTGCCTCTCTCCTGGATAAGAATCTACTCAGACAGTACGAGATGAGCGAGGATGAATCACGATTCACGATGCTGACGCTGATTCGTGAGTATGCTGGAGAAAAGCTGAGGGAGAGTGGTTTGGAGGCGCAGGCGAGAAAGAGACATGCCGATTTTTTCCTATCCCTAGCGGTAGAAGCCGAGCCATTGCTCAAAGGACTGGAGCAAAAACTGTGGTTAGACCGTCTGGAGGAGGAGCATAACAATCTACGCTCAGCGCTCGGGTGGTTTGTGAACCAGGCTGAAGATGATAAAGAAAGCAGCACAGCAGCTGCAGAGTCTGGTTTGCGAATGGCAGGAGCGCTGTGGCGGTTCTGGGATACCCACGGACATGTCAGTGAAGGCCGGAGATGGCTGAAGAAATTGTTTGCATTGAGCGATACTCCGACAATCGAGAGGGTGGACGCTCTGGCAGGTGCAGCCTGGCTCGCAGTGCGCCAGTCTGATATGACCGAAGCCCTTCAATTGTACAAACAGGCTCTAGAAATTGCCCGGGGAATAAGCTATAAGGCAGGAATAGCCAAGGCTCTCGGGGGAATGGGAGACGTGAAGGAACTGTTGGGTACTGACGATGAATCGGCTAAAGCCTTATATTCAGAAAGTCTCGAAATGTGGCGAGATGTGGGAGACAAATGGGGAATTGCAACCGCGCTTGGCCCGTTAGCTCATCGGGCAGCATCTGCATACGATTTCCAACAAGCCAACAAGCTTTTCGAAGAGAGCTTAGCCCTGTTCCGGGAGGTGCAGGATAAGCGTGAAATCGCAGGGGCTTTATGGAACCTCGGTCAGATAGCAGTAGTCTTAGGGCACCTGGACAAAGCAAGAGAGATGTACAGAGAAAGTCTTAAAATATACAAGGATTTAAAGGATCATCATGGGATCGCTACCCAGCTCAGAAGTTTGGGAAAAGTAGAGCGATTTCAAGGCAACAAAGCTCAAGCTCATGCCTTATACGAAGAATCGCTGAAGAGTTTTCGAACAATGGGAGACAGAGGATGTGCTTCGATCGCCATCGTTGGACTTGGCAGAGTGGCTCTTGACCAGGGCTATATTACGGAAGCAAAATCGTTGGGCCGGGAGTGCCTGAACATATCTAGAGAGATTCGATTTAAAAGGGTCGAGGCTCAGGCGCTTCGATTGCTCGGACAATGCTGCCTCGCTGAGGGAGATCCCAGCTCTGCACGAAAGCATTTTATCGAGAGTATGCATCTGGAGCAGGAAGTGGATCATCGAGAGGGGATTGGCGAAAACCTGGAAGGTATCGCATGTGTAACCGCAGCCCAGTTTGAATTTGAACAGGCTGCACGGCTATTTTCAGCAGCAGAGGCTTTACGCGCCGGTTTGGGGCTCCCATTGCCTCCAGTGGATGCTGCTGAGCTGGAGAAATGGAAAGCGGCTGTGCGTGATGGAACTGACGAGGCGGCATACAAGTCAGCACAAAAAGAGGGAAGTGTCCTGACAATGGAGCAGGCGATCGAACTGGCAAAAGGAAAGGTCCCTGATCCAGGGTAATAAATGAATAATTCCTAGGCCAAGACACATCTTTTAAGAAGGCTCATTCCTGTCAGCGGGTTCATCTCCATCTCACTGGTTATGGCCAAAAAATTGGGTTGGAATAACCGATGGCACGACAGGAGGGATTCGCCCCCGACATTGGATTGGAGGTTCGAGCAGATGGATATTTTACTGCCAAATGTGAAAATGGAAAATATCGGGATCAGTCGATAATTGCCTGGTAGACCAGATTCAGGACCATGTCACTCAGATTCAATCCTCCAGTTGGGTACAACTGGCCCATGAAGATGGCAATCATCTGTTTGTGTGCAGGAATTTCACAAGCTGTGCACGTCACAGGATAGAGATCGTTGAGCAGTAGTTGCTTGTGGCATAGGAAAAGATGCAGTATTTTATGAAGTTCGGGATTGGCTCGAGCCAACAAACAATTGACTTGCATATTTTCATTTGATAATGATATAGGTGAGGGAGCAAAAGGAATGGAATTTAAAACACGGGAAATAAATAATATTGTCATTTATGACATCAAATGGGAATTCGAGATAGTTGATGAAATGCCTGTCGCGCTTCACAGACACGTAAAAGGCCAGTTAGAGAGTGAAAAAAGGAATTTTCTCTTTAATCTTAAAGATGTCACATATCTGGAAAGCCTCGGACTCGGGGAGATAGTCGGATGTTTGATATCCATTTCTAAACTTGGAGGCAAGCTCAAACTCACAAATTTGACCCCACGAATCAACCTCATGTTCGAGGTCACAGGACTGGATAAAGTCTTCGAAATAGTCGGTGATGAGGAAACAGCGATCAAGAATTTTTATTGACCCACTACAGCCTATCTCAAGTTGAATTCGTGAATTTGATCATACTTTCTTCCCATGACGACCAGTAAGTTCAAAGAGGAGGTATCATAAACAACTGACCAGATGGTGTTACCTTGGGAGACATCTTTTAGAAGTGAGAGTGCATTCAAAAGAGTGAACATACTGCCCTGATTTTCAAGCGTATCCCACACTTTTTTGTATCTCCAGCAGGATGTCCGGGCGTTTTCTGGGGATAAACCTGTGATGATAAAGTTGGTCGCCGCCTGCCATGGATGAGTATTACCGAGCACCGATATTTTACGGTTTACAAATTCGACCACGACCGATCGCCCTGATCTGTCCGTAATGAAATAGTGTAGAGGGGGTCCTCCTTGAAAATCGATATTGAAGTTCTCGAGTATGGCGATGGCTTCGTCCACATTTTTCGCGTAATCCAGCATCAACCGGATGATCAAGAGGCTGCCCACGGTTTGTTTTTGCGGATCATTGGGTCCGAGTGCAGACGACACGGCCATCATGCCGATGGCCAATCCCTGTTCGTTCATCCCATCGAAGGGGAGGAGAGGCGACCGAAACAATCCTCCAGGATTCTTATCCGGAGTGTCGCTCTTGGAATATCCCAAATAAGAGATATCCACCATAGAAACGGACGCATACCTACCTGGAGGATCTGTGAAAAGGAGAAGAGCCGGATGGCTGCTCCAATCGAAGTTTCTCCCTAGAAGCTGACCTCCTTGTTTGGTCTTAGTGGAAAAGCAGGTGCAGGCCCATGAAGATGAATTGCTTGGCCGATACCCATTTTGTATATCAAGGGGGATGGATATTTTGGGTGCATATTTCGGGAGATCGTAATCGCCATAAAAATGCATAACATACAGGGGAAAATCGTCCAGTTTTTTGAGACTACTGATCGTCTTGCTACGATTGGACTCGGATTCGTTATCGCCGGCAATGCTCATGGGCGGAGCCAGCAAAAGGAATATGATTAAGAGAATGGCCATTGCTGGATAAGCCTACCACACTGAAAATCACCTGGTCAATGGAAAGGAGTGCGCGGATCGTGTTTATGTCAGCCAGGCTGGAATACCTCGGTTTTTGTGTTCCCATTCGGATCTAGATGTTTGGGCAACCCTTTTCAATAGAGATGAGTCTAGTACAATGTAAACATTCCATTGAGATCTACTGAAGATGCTCCGCAATTATTTGAAGATTGCGATTCGGAACATGAAACGGCAGAAGGGGTACGCCTTCATCAATACGTTCGGCCTGGCCGTTGGACTGACCTGCTTTCTGCTGTTGATGATTTACGTGCGATACGAGTTGAGTTATGAAAAGTTTCATGTCAACAGCCATCGCATTTTCCGCGTGGCGATTCATCTACCGACATGGAATTATAAGGGCTCTATGGATTTCTGCCTGACAACAGCCCCCCTGGCACCTGCCCTCGAAGATACCTATCACGAGGTCGTTGCGGCGACGCGCCTGAAAACGGACTCGGATCCCCTGTCCTACAGGGATAAGAAATTCCAGGAACAGGGTATCTACGGCGATACAAAACTCTTCGAAGTCTTTACCTTTCCGCTGATAAAGGGCGATCCCGAAACAGCGTTGGCAGAGCCCTATTCCATAGTCATCACCCGGAGGTTGGCTGACAACTTTTTTGGAGACGCCGATCCTATGGGGAAGATTCTCCGGTTGCGCGATGAGAACGATTTTCGGATCACCGGGGTTGCGGAGAATGTGCCGCCAAATTCCCATATTCAATTCGATTACATCATCTCGTTTGCGACGTTAGAAATCAGCAGGAAACGAGAGATGCAAAATTGGGGGAGTATCAATTACTGTACCTATGCGCTTCTTACTAATGCCAGCCGGCCCGAAGAGCCTGAGGCTAAATTTCCCGCCATTGTGGAACAGCACCACAAATATGATTCGGAAGAAACCAAACCCTATTATTTCCTGCAGCCTCTCACCAGCATCCACCTCCATTCCCATCTGAATTTCGAGATCTCGGACAACAGTGATATCAAAATCGTTTATTTGATGATCTCCATCGCATGTTTGATTTTAGCCATCGCCTGTATCAATTACATGAACCTTGCCACGGCCAGGGCAGCACAGCGTCATAAAGAGATCGGCATCCGGAAGACGATCGGTGCCAAACGGCCTCAGCTTGTCGTACAGTTCCTGGGTGAATCGATGACTTATTCACTCATTGCCTTTCTTTTTGCCCTTGTGCTGGTTTTTCTTCTGCTTCCTCTCTTCGGTGCCTTTGCCCGGATTCCGGTTACATTCGCGGATCAGATCACGCTGCCCAATGTGGTTTTCCTGGCATCCGTCTATCTTTTGGTCGGATTTTCCTCTGGCGTGTACCCGGCCTTCCTGCTCGCTTCTTTCAGACCGGCTGATGCTGTGAAAAACACGGTTTGGCAGGGAAGATCGAGACAGCCTCTCAGAATGAGGAATGTCTTGGTGGTTTTTCAATTTTGCATTTCTGTTGCCCTTATTCTGGCGGCCTGGGTTATCCAGAAACAGCTCCATTTCATCAAGTACACGGATGTGGGATATGATCGGGATTATGTGGTCGTGCTCCGAATTTGGGAGGATGAGCTGAGGGAGCAG
>Ga0209635_10000654_pt1 | contig 24395 bp, 20 predicted proteins | sample DeeMarSWOR230_32_FD_187463 | JGI IMG/M metagenome (GOLD analysis project Ga0209635, IMG submission 187463) | Marine sediment microbial communities from White Oak River estuary, North Carolina - WOR-2-30_32 (SPAdes) (version 2) | ecosystem: Environmental > Aquatic > Marine > Intertidal zone >...
AGAATACCTGCAACACACACAATACTTGGATCCTTGAAGCTTTTATATATTTCAGTTACAAAATTTTTATCTAGATACGTATCTGCATCAACAAAAAGAATAATCTTGCCCTTTGTATTCTTTGCGCCAATGTTACGTGCTTTCCCGACCCCGCGAGCTTTAACATCTATAACCTTATTAGCCAATTCTTTCGCAACAACTCTTGTATTATCAGGACTATGACTATCAACAACAATAATTTCGATTTTGCCCTCTTTAAATTCTTGGTTTTTTATGCTTTTTAGACACCCTGCTATCGTTTCTTCCTCACGATAAGTTGGGATAACAACAGATACAACTGGATTAAGCTTAATCACTACTTTTTTACTTCCCCTTAAAGACAGCAACGTAAACTCATAATACTTCTAATAACTTTTTCTTATATTAAAACTCTCTTAATCCGTAAAAATCAATTTATATTCCCTTTAATTCATCTTAGGTGATTTTGTGTATATTTTTTTATTAAATTTCATAAGAAAATAACAATCATTCAATCTTATCTTTTTCTAAAGGCTAATATTGCTTCAAATATTTCATGATTTAATAGATAGGCTTAAAAAATAAGATTCTAATTCTAATCAAGGCAAGGGTCCGTGGCGCAGCACGGATTTAACATAACGGTTCCATATAGCGGATAGTTATGTTGAACGGATAGCGCGTCAGCCTTCTAACGCTTAAAAAGCATGAAGAAAGCTGAATGTCCTGGGTTCAAATCCCAGCGGACCCGCATTATATTTACTAAAAATTTTTTGCAGTGGGAAATTATTACTATTTTTGTTTTTATACTTTTTATTTTAAAGTTATTTCCTAATTCCAAAGTAGTGTTCATCTGTTATCTTGAACTGTACCTAGAACAAGCAATCTTTGTATTAAATTACTGTTAATCAATTTATTAAATATGATTTAATGTTAAATAAGATTAAAGTAGTATTTAGAAACAATATTAGAATAAAATCTATGCTTTAATTTGGGCATCTTTATGACAAAAAAAATTGGATCCAAATACCAGATTCTTTCTATTCCTTTCTTAGTAGTTGGCACGATAATAATGCTAATTTGTTATTTTTTGATGGATCGCTTGGATTTTTTTGTTCATGGTGCTCTTTATGAGTACGGGCTTATATTTGATTATGAATGGGCTAATTGGTACTGGAATTATTCAGCCCTGATAAGGGATTCTATTTTGATCTCTTTGGTGGCAATTATCTTTGCATTGATTTTTGTTATAATTCAGATAGCTAGTAAAAAAAATTTCATTAAACCATTTAGTTCTTCTCTTATTGTTGTTAGAATTTTTTTTGCATTTGTATGTTTTTTTTCATTATTGCAATTGGATACTATAGTTAATCATTCATTGTACAGTTATGGATTGCAATTCAGTTATGATTGGGCTATCCCCTATTGGAATATGCTTGCAATCTTTTTTGGATTATTTTTAATGGTAATTTTGATTGATACTATATCAATGTTGCTTGTTGTTTCCTCCGAATCTTGGTTTTATTCAACCATTAAGCCAATTTTAACTATTAATTCTCTTTTATTTTTTGTTGGAATAGCGATTTTGTTTTTGTCAGTTTATTTTAATTCTTCAATTTTAGTTTTCATAGGTTTAGGTTGTGTTTTTTGGGGGGTAATATTGATCAATATTAAATCCAGCAAATATGTGAAAGAAGATTTGCTTTTAACTGCAACCCCATCTTTGATGAAAAGTCTTAGAAAGATTATTTTGGAACTTGGATATGCAGGAGAAGCTATTTATCTGCCCCCAAAATATTTGAATAATTCTGAATCCAGCAAAGTTTTTATCAGCGAGACGGAAAAAAATATTATGCCTTTGCCTTATCAAATTCAAAGAAATGATAAAATTTTTATTAAAAATCCCAAAGGATTACTTATTACCCCGCCAGGTTATGATCTATCCATATTATTTGAAAAGACATTAAATACAACTTTCACTCAGAAAGATTTAGGTTTTTTTGAAAGAAAATTACGAAAATTAATAGTTGAAGACTTGGAAATAGCTCAAAATATTCAATTGGAAAAGACAGAAAATTCAGTTTATATTAAAATAGAAAATTCTGCATACAGAAATATGGGTACGTTAAGCAGTGCTATTGCCTGTGTTTTAGCGAAAATTACTGGTAATCTTGTAATAATTGAAAATAGGGAAACAAGCAAAAATGACAAAATAGTTAATCTTTACTATCGATTATTTGAATCAGCTGAATTATAAAAAAAATTATTTTTTTGTATAATGTTAAAATTTTTAGCCTATTTCAAAATATGGTAATTACTGCGATTTTTATTATCTGTAGTGTTATTATTTCGAAAATAATTTTTTGATTTCATTTATTTTAAAAATGTTTCAAGATTAACAAAATCATAAATAGTTGAAATTAACCTTTAAAAATTTAATAAATTCAATAAGAGAACCTTTATTTCATAATTAACAAATAACTCTAAGCTAAAGGTTGCGAGAACTTTGAAATCCAATTCCTTAGAAACGCATATTGCTGGTTTACATTTAAATTCACCTACTATTTTGGCATCAGGGATAATGAGCTATTCTGTTGATTTTTTTCAAAGAATAGCAAAAGAAGGAGTCGGAGGGATAGTTACTAAATCTATTGGATTAGAAAGTCGCAAAGGCTTTGAAAACCCAACTATAGTTCAGATCAACAATGGATTCATAAATGCGATGGGTCTTCCAAATCCTGGTATAGCGAGTTATTCAAATGAGATTAAGAAAGCAAAAAACACTCTTAATATTCCGTTAATTGTTAGTGTGTATGGTTTTTCCATTGAAGAATATGAAACGGTTGCTAAAAAGGCTATAAATTATGGTGCAGATGCTGTAGAGCTTAATGTATCGTGTCCTCATGTTAAAGATACTGGTTTAGAAATAGGTCAAAATCCAGAAAAATTATTCAGGGCTATTAAAAAAGTAAAAAATAATGTTAAAAAACCTGTTATTGTGAAATTGTCACCAAATGTAACAAACATAACGGAGTTTGCTACAATAGCTGTAGAGGCTGGAGCTGATGCTCTAACTGCCACTAACACTATTCATGCTATGGCGATTGATATTGAATCTACCAAACCTATTTTGAGTAATATTTTTGGGGGTTTTTCAGGTCCACCTATAAAACCTATAATCCTCAGATGTGTTTATGAACTTTTTAAGACAGTAACTGTACCGATAATTGGTTCAGGAGGCATAACAAACTGGCGTGATGCGATTGAATTTATGCTTGCCGGGGCTTCTGCAATCCAAATCGGAACAGCAATTGCATTACAAAATACCAAAGTATTTAATGATATAAACAAAGGAATTAAATCCTATCTGAAGAAAAAAAGATTTAAGAATGTGGAGCAAATTGTCGGCCTATCTCAGAAAATATAATATTATGCGCACAATACCAATTCTAAATATAAAAACAGAAAATCAAACAACAAAAACAATTACTTTTAATGATAAGCTTTGCTCAAGAGCCAAACCAGGGCAATTCATAATGCTGTGGATACCGAGAGTGGATGAAATTCCTCTTAGTATAATGAATTCACAAAAGGGTGAGGTTTCAGTTACTGTAAAAGCAGTTGGATCTGCTACAAACTCATTAAATTCAATGAAAAAAGGACAAAACATTGGAGTGCGTGGTCCTTTTGGTAATTGGTTTTCTACTCGATCCAATAAATGTCTATTAATTGGCGGAGGAGTTGGAATAGTTCCCTTGTATTTTTTATTAAAGAAAATAGTGGGGGATGACAAGCAAATAACATTCATTAATGGTGCAAAAACAGAAAATGAATTGTTGTTTATGTCTTCAATTAAAATTTTATGCAAAAATCAGACAATTTTATCGACAACTGAAGACGGTAGCTATGGTTATAAAGGTATAATTACTGAATCTCTAACCAAGATTCTTCGTCAGGAAGAATTCGATATAATTTATGCATGCGGTCCTGAATCTATGATGCGTAATGTATTTGATATTGCAGAATTGTACAAAATACCCTTGGAGGCAAGTTTGGAACGTCTTATGCGTTGTGGTATAGGTTTGTGTGGGAGTTGTGTTATTGGGCAATATCGGGTTTGCAGAGACGGACCAATATTTAATTCAAAACAGCTGCGTAAAATTCAAGATGAATTCGGCTTTTCAAGACTTGATTTTAATGGAAAAAAAATACCTATATAAATTACATTATTTTATTGATCTGAATTAGATAAATTTTAATAAAAATAAGAAAATTTATTAATTAAGTTAATTTTTAGATAAAAAGATTTTTTAAGTAAATGGATGTAACCATTTTTCTCTCAAAATAAACCCATTGTATTAAGATAATCTTTAGCATATTTTGGATTATTTTCCATCTCTTTACTTCGAAGCAGTCTTCTATCTAATCTATCTAATGCCAGTCTAAAAGTAGATTCAATTCCATATCCTTCACTTGAACTGAAAAAAGTGCTTTTTACTGTTCTTAGTTGCAATCGACAATGAACTAAAGGTTCGTTTTTATGGCTTTTTCCATGTGTTTTTATGTATACAAAAAGGGTCCCTGCGATTAATGCTTCTTTATATTTTTTAATAAAGGATCTGAATTCTTCTAGAAGAATTCCTTTTTGGTAAGGGCTTATGGAAACATCTTTAACTCCAAATTGAATTGAGAAATCTTTTTCTTTATCCTCCATTTGAGATATAGGCTCAAGAAAATCCAATTTTGTAATTATTCCTAATATTTTATTATTTTTAGTTACAATTAAACTTGAAATGTTGTGATTGAGCATTTTTTTGCTTGCTTCTCTTATTTTTTCTTTTGACGAGATTGTTATGACTATTTTGTTCATAATTCCCTTGGCTGGAATGTTTATTATTGGTACTTTTTCACCTGAGAAATCGCCTTTTTTCTGGCCAATCTTTGGTTTATAAATATTCTCAATAATATCCTGTATACTAATAATCCCTGTGAGTTTTCCATTAGTAATAATTGGAATATGAGATACCCCGAATTCTCTCATTAAATTTAGAACTGCACCTATTGATCTGTTTGATTCAATTGTTTTGGGATTTTTTGTCATAATAGTCTCTACTAAATTATTACCCCATTGCTGCATTATCGTTGCTTCAATAATTTTTTCATCAGTTATTAACCCTACCAATTTCTCATTTTTAAAAACTGGAAGTTGTCTTATTCCGCTTTCTATCATTAGTTTCGCAGTTTTTGTCAGGGTGTAATCTGGAGTAATTAAGGGTGCGGATCGCATTAGTGTTTTTACTTTGGTTGTTGATTGATCAAGTCTAGATCTTATTACCCACTTTCTTGTTATTATCCCAACATATTCGCCTTTTGTATTCATTACAGTTAGAACCGGTAGTTTTTCTGTTTGTAATAATTTCCAGCATTTAGATAATACATCGTTTTCGTTTACAGTCTTGAAATTTCTTAAAAAGACATCTTTTACAAAAATTAATTCTGCTATATTATTCCCCCTTTTTTATACTCATGGTAGAATTTAAATTTTGAACTTTTTCTTATTCAAAAATTTATTTTGTTTTATATAGAAAAATTTATGTTTTTTCTATATCATTTATATGAATGTTTCATTCTTATTGTTTAAATAAAGCACTAATAATTATGAATTAAGCTTGAATTTCGATTAATGTTAGTGAAATTAAAATTAGTATCTGCTCCTTTCAGGGAGGGATTTGATAGCTGTGGGTCTGCGTGAAGAAAAAGTCATGGATGAATTAAGAAAACAATGGAAAAACCTTTGGCAAGAGAGATTAGATGATAAAATTAGAGCTGAAAGCATAGCTACAAGTGATTATTCATTGCTGTTTTTGGAAAAAGGGACTATTATAAGCGCAACAAAAGATTACAAATCTGTAAATCTTAGAGAAATAATCGATCAACATCAAATATCAAATCCTGATAGGTTTATACCTCCTGATCCAAAAATTGGTGGATTGACGAAATTCATAAAAAGAAATTTTTCAAATAAATCTTCACAAAAGCAAAATCAAAGGAATTATGATGACATTAAACCAAATAAAAAACAATGTCAGAGAAAGAAAGGTGGCAGAGGCTGGTTAAACAAATAATTTAATTGTTAATTATTTTTTACTTTTTTAATTTTTGTTCCATTAAAATAAGTTTGCGAAGTGATTTGTTTGAAAACTTATAGAGATAGATTTGATATTGTTGCAGATATTTTGGAAATTGTTAAAAGAAAACCCAAAAAAACACAGATAATGTACCAAGCAAATCTTAGCTATAGCGTTTTGAAAAAATATCTAACTGAAATTATCGATAATGGACTAGTATACTATAACACAGATTCACGTTATTATGTCCTTACAGATAAGGGAAAAGAATTACTTATCCGATATGAAGAATACTCGAATGCTAACGAACTTGTTAAAGAGAAAATGAAATTAGTTAAAATAAAAAAAGAATCCTTAAAAAAATTATTCAATAATAAGAATACTGCTTGTCTACCTTTACCAAAAAATAATAAGAAAATATAATATTTTTCTCACATTAAGAGAGTGTATGTTGTCTTTATATATTTAATAATGTGAAATATAGCCATTAAATAGTTTGCAGGAACTCAATTGCTATGATATTTCCTATAGATTTAGGGGAACTTAGCGTCTTATTTGCTGTTATAGCATTTATACTTCTTCTTACTTCAGAATTGATTTCACCTTATCATCCTAGAATTAATTTAGTTCTAGATAGAAAAAGACTCAGAAGTATAGCTATACTCTTTTCAGCTCTTTTCATATTAGCTGCGAGTATGAGAGCGTTGGAGTTACTCTGGGCAGCATTGTAGTGATAATTTTTAGATATAAATATTGAAATAGAAAACAGCCAAAATACCATCAAAAATATATATTATTAAAAAATAGGCTTATCACTGGATGTTTTTTTAAAAAAAAAATAAAAATAGGCAAAACGTGGTTTTATGAAAAAATATAAAATTATTGTTTATATAATATTATTGATTATAGTTGTTGCATGTGCATCTCAGTGTTTTGCCATTGATTTTATTGAAGCAAGTACAATATTGGAACAAGCTGAATCAGAAGTAGCCTCAGCATATATTGCAGTTGCTCAAGCTCAAAATGCTGGAGCAGATGTAACAGAATTAATCACTACTATTAACTTGGCAAATGATCTTCTATCTAAAGCTTATTTTGCGTTAAGAGTTGGTAATTATGAGGATGCTAGTTACTATGCCATCCAATGCATTGAAAGTCTTAATGGTGTTATCTATCAAGCAAATAGTTTAGAATCAGAGGCTAAAGAAATCCAAGATAGACATTTTTTTATGAATTTAATTGGATCAGTTTTAGGCTTATTTTTTTTAGTTATTTTGGGATTTTTTGGCTGGAAACTTCTAAAAAAATGGTATTTTAAAAAGGTTCTAAATAAAGCACCCAAACTGGCGGTAATATAATGAATCTTGAAAACATGAAAATACTCTATGTTTTTTCTTTTGTTCTACTGGGATTGATAATTTTATCTCCTACATTTTTTACCCTTTTTCCTATTCCAAAAGGTGAAGGATTTTCGGAATTATGGCTTTTGGATTCAAACCATCTGATTGTCACTGAAAGCCTAGAAGTAATATTGAATAGACAATATTCAATATTTTTAGGTGTTCGCAATCAAATGTTTGATTTGCAATATTATCAACTATATGTAAAACTTCTCAATCAAGAGGAAGCATTGCAAGAAATGGATAGTATGGGTAGTATTTCTTCAGAACCTATATTTGAGTATCGCTTTGTGTTGAGTAATAATGAGACATGGAATAAGAATTTTACTTTTGCTTTTAAAGATGTTTCTTTTGAGGAGGAGAATATAAGGAAAATTTCGGTTTTATCAATTAATAATAATGACATAGATATGGATAAAATTTTAGTTAAGGATGAGACTAGTGGTAAGTTTTATTGCAAATTGGTTTTCGAATTGTGGATTTATAATTCTACTGCCTCTATTTTTGAATATCATAACCACTTTATAGATTTTTGGATAACTCTTGAAAATCAATTATGATTTATTATTTATACAATAAATTTTATGGGAATCTATTAGGTTTATATAAAAAATTTATTATGCTGCGAGAATGAAAATGCTTCTGTTTAGATTAAAATAGTTGTATTATTGCTGAGAGGTTTCATTATTGCAAAATATCAGATTAGCAGTTATTGGACTAGGTAAAATGGGTCTTCTCCATGCTAGTATTCTAAATACAATGCCTGATGTTGAGATTGTTGCGTTATGTGATAAGAGCTCTATTCTTCTAAGGATTGCACAAAAACTTTTTAAAAAGGCTAAAATGGTAAATAATATAACAAATCTTGCCGATTTAAACATTAATTCTGTTTATGTAACCACACCAATCCCTACACATTTTAATATAATATCTAGTTTGCTCTCCAAAAATCTAATTCAAAATATTTTTGTTGAGAAAACTCTTGCATCAAGTTGGGACATGGCAAAAGAATTGTGCAAACTAGCCGAGAATCTTAACGGTGCTGATATGGTAGGCTATATGAAAAGATATTCTGTTACTTTTAGAAAAGCCAAGAGTTTATTGACTCAAGAGTTTATAGGAAAAATCTCTTCTTTTGATGCTTATGCTTATTCTTCAGATTTTTCGAACATTAATCAGGGATCCAAAAAAACATCGATAAGGGGCGGAGTACTCAGAGATTTAGGATCACATGTTATTGATTTATCTACTTGGTTTTTTGGAGAATTGGAGATTGATTCTGCATCTATAGAATCAATTGTAGATGAATCAACTGAAGATGTAGCTAATGTTAATGTTTCAAAATATAATTTAAAAGGAAAGTTTGCAATATCTTGGTGTGCTGAAAATTACCGGATGCCAAGTTTTGGATTTGCCATAGTCGGTAATAAAGGTACAATGAAAGTTGATGATTATAGTCTAGATATAAATCTGAATAATGGAAAAAATTTTAGGTGGTTTAAACATGATTTGGTTGATTCCGTTAATTTTCTACTCGGAGACCCAGAATACTATCGAGAAGATGAAGCATTTATTAAATCGATAATATCCGGAGAAAAAATTGAACCAAGCTTTAAAACGGCTTCAATAACCGATTATATCATTGATCAAATAAAAAAGGAGGCTAAAATCTATAAATAATCATAACAAAAAGATACTGATAGTTGGTGACAATCCTTTTCATGGTATTAGTCATCTCTCTCAAGATAGAGCAATAGCCAGAGGTAAAAAAATTAGTAGTGTTGACTATGCTGCTAACCTAGTTATTACTTCGCTTCAAAATGGCGCGCAAGGTTTTATGTTTTCTGTTAGCGAAACTACGCTTTCAGTTCTTAGGATAGCTAGCAAATCAATAGAGAACTTCAGAATTTATGCTATAGTTCCTTATGCCTATGAATATGTCAGATTGTCAACGAAATTAGGACTTTCAGGTCTTGCTAGAAAACTAGGTAAACAAATTATTCTTTCAGGCAATATCAAAGCAATATTTACAGGATTAAAGGGGATTTCAAGAATTAATATTGAAGATCTATTAAAAACGTATTTACTATACGAAATCTCCAGGATAAAAGGCTCGATTAATAAAAAACAAATCTTGGATTCAATTTTTCTACATGAGATAATAACCGACATGGCTTTGGCTCTCCAATTAGATTGGCTTTTTTCTTCCTATATCGATTTTATGCACCAAATCAAAATAAAACCAGGTTTTGAAACCAGAAATTTTGCATATTTAGTAAAACAATTCAAAGAGTGGAATATCGATTTTAGTAAGATAATAATTGTTGCGCCTTTCAACAAAGTCGGATTTCAAATGAATCCTTCAAAAATCGAGTGCGAGAAGAAACTGGAAAATCTTCATGAATCTAATATAATAGCGATGAGCATTTTGGCAGCAGGATATCTTAATCTTCCAGAAGCAACAGAATATCTGCAAAAATTACCAAATATAGGAAGTGTTGTTGTGGGTGTATCAAAAGAATATCACGCTCTCGAAACGTTTAGGTTTTTAAATAAGGTTTTAAATGAGAAGGTATGAATAGGCAAGAGTATTGTGGCTTAAAAACCAAATCTAATTATCTGGATTGGGTATTATTAAGAGGGATACTTGAATGAAAGTGTTGTTTCTCACTAGAGAATATCCTCCATATTCAGTTGGGGGAGTAGCTAAATACGTCTTTTGGCTTTCAAAAAGTTTAGCTAGATTAAATGTTGAAGTTAAGGTTTTATCCTTCGGCAATCCTTCTGACAGTAACAATGAAGTAACGTTTTTTACTCCGAATAGTTCCTTGTCAGCGAATAAAGTAGGCGTAAAGGATAACCTGAAGATATGTCAAGATCTTAGAACAATTAATAGAATAGCTGACAATTTTTTTGTCGATGGCCAATTTGATGTTCTTCATATAGCCGATCCCTATCTGGGACCTTTCATTAAATCGCTTAACATGGTTACTACGGTACATGATACTAGTGTTGGGGAACTACGTTTTATGCTTAGGAACATTCGCACAGTTTTAGATGTTAAGTACTCGATCTTTTTCTCTTCATTGGGACCCCTTTTAGAACATTTTACACTCAAAAGATCAAAGGCAGTAGTAGCTGTTAATGATCACATAAAAAATGAATTAGGTCGATATTATGGAATCTCGCAAAGGAGAATTAATGTTATAGTAAATGGTGTATCGATTCCGGATGTAATATTAAAAGAGGAAGCAAAGAAAAAAATAGGGCTTAATGAAAATGATTTGCTAATTTTTTCTGCTTGTCGATTGATACCCCGTAAAAGAATGGACCTTCTAATAAAGGCAGTTAAAATTCTCACAGAAAACGGTATGAAAAACTTTTCTGTTATTATATGTGGAGATGGACCCCAAAAACATTCTCTTTTAAATCTAGTTGATGAGTATGGCTTGAGCGGTAAAATCAAATTCACTGGATGGGTACCTGAAGAAAACCTAATGTTGTACTATGAAGCAGCAGACATTTTTGTGCTTTCATCTGAATATGAAGGTTTTCCTATTTCTTTACTCGAAGCTCTTGCTTATGAAGTTGCTCCCGTGTGTTCTAACATTTCTCCTATGATATTAACTGAAAGAATAAATGGATTGATATTTGAGCGCGGAAACTTTAAACAACTTGCTGAGAAGCTTAGACTAATGTTGGAAAACGCAGAATTGAGAATGTCAATTGCAGAGGCTGGAGGAGAATTAGCTAAACAATTTGATTGGATAAAAGTTGCACTTAAAACCAAAAAGATCTATGAGACATTACTTTATGGGTACAAATAAGCATTCTTGTGTGAAAAACCCAAATCTTCTTAACTTTTCGTAAGCTTTGTGATTCTAACTTTCTTGGACCCAGATTCTATCCAGACTATTTGATACATTAGAATTTAATTTATGGAGGAGTTTTAGATTCATATTTGTATGATTGCAAGAGAGTTTCCACCCGATTTGGGTGGAATAGGGCATTATGTTTATTACCTATCAAAGAAGCTGCTTGAAAGAGGACATAAAATAACTGTTATAACAAGAGGATCTGCAGGCAAGACAGTAAAAGAGGTTGTTGACGGTATAAATATTTTCTATGTATCATTTTTTCCAGTTTATCCTTTTCATCTTTGGGTACATGGTGCTTTTGTAAATCAACTTCTCAAGTTTTTAGAGCCTGAGCTAAGTTTGGTTCACTTGCATTCACCCATAACTCCGGCAATAAAGACTTCGCTGCCTGTAATAACCACTGTTCATACTCCTATGAAAATTGATGCAAGGTATCATGAGATATTTGATTTAAAGTCGTTATTTGAAAAAGTACAATCTGGCTTTGTATATCCTCCTATGGAATTAGGATTGTTTAAGATTTCGAGAAAAATAACCACGGTTTCTCGGACCGTAGCTCTTGAATTGAGAGAATATGGGCTCGATCCTTCTAAAATCACTGTGGTTAAGAATGGAGTTGATTCGCAATCTTTCTTTCCACTTAAGCAGAAAGAAAGCGATGAAAAATACGTTCTTTATACCGGGGTTTTGCGTGCACGTAAAGGTTTATTTGATCTTGTTCAATGCGCTAGTCATGTTTGTAAAACCAGACCGAACTCAAAATTCATTATTTGTGGTAAAGGACCATTTAGAAAAAGAATAGAAATGACTGTAAAAAAGATGGGACTAGAGAAACAGATTATTTTTTTGGGTTATGTGAGCCGAGATGATTTAATTGATATATATCAGAATGCAGCTGTCCAAGTTGTTCCCTCTCATTATGAGGGAATGCCAAATGTTCTTTTGGAAGGTATGTCATGTGGTTTGCCCGTGGTTGCAACTAACATTGGAGGTAATAATGAAGTGATTGTTTCTGGGATGAATGGCTTTCTAGTTCCCACAAAAGCTCCCCAAATAATGGCAGAAACTATCTTGAAACTGTTGAATGACGGTAAACTTAGAAAAGAGATCGGGGAAGAAGCAAGAAAAACTATTGAGAAATATTATACTTGGGATAAGATAGCTGCTAACATCTTAGAAGATTATAAAAAATTACTGAAGGATGTCTTTTGAGTGGTAAAAGTAAATCACTTTTTCTGGTTTTATAAATTGTAGTGTTGCTTTAACCTGTAGTTTTTTAATACAAGAGAGGAGGGAAAAACGAAAACTAATAAAAAGAAATCATCTAATCCTTGTTGCTATGATGATATTGGAACTGTTAAACCTGACTTGTTCTTACCGTATTATTAGTACCTTATTATTAGTTTCCAGTTTGGACTTAGATAATAACTGGAACCATCCGACTGTTTTTCTTTCCGAAGGAAGAATATTTAATTAAACAAGAATGATTATTGAAGGAATTTTTTTTACTTGTTGAAGTTAAATGTTGTCATAGAAAATTCCGATCTGATAGTTACCCCATATGGCAACTTATAAGTATGAGTATTGTGGCTGTTCTTTGGCACCCTAAAAATATGATACTGATAATTGTGCAGTTTATTAATTAAGAAAAGCAAAAGCTTTCATATTTAATTTAGCGGAAGGTTTTTACTTTAAGAACTTTTCCGATGAAAATAATTATCCATAATAAATCAAATAGGGATTCGAATGAATTATGAATCGCGAGGCAATAAAAGTCTTAATAATTGGAATTGTAGATGCTTTGCCACTTAAAATACAAAAAATTGCTTATAAGGTTATAATTGAAACTAGATATCTGCTTTTTAAAATAAAATGCAAGATTGTTGCTCGGAATAAGAGTATAGCTGATCCAGCAAATATTTACTGGCTATCAACGAACAGAATTGTAAAGTGTTTATCTCCAGAAGATCGAAAGGTTTTTTTCAATTCTGAAAAAATGCGTGGAAAAATTGTAGGTGGCAATTGGGATATTAGTAATTATGAATTCGCCGAAACAATCGATGTTTATGAAGCTTTGAAAAAGAGAGTGAGAGAAAGAGCTGAATGGCGGGATACCGAATATTATAAAAGAATCCTTAGACAGGTTAAAGCAGGTACTTTTCTTTATGGTATCAGAAATGAAACTGATCTTGATCAACGGTGTAAGTATCTTGATTCCTTAATTGAGAACATAAAAAAAGAAGGATATCACCTAAACCGGAATATCTATCATAAAAATATAACTTTCGAGGAGATCGATGTAAATATCGGAAGATCTGGAGAATATATTTTTAGAGACGGGATTCACAGACTTTCCATTGCTAAGGTTCTTGGACTCAAATGTGTACCTGTAATGGTTTTTGTTCGTCACAAGGAATGGCAGGAGTTTCGGGATTTTTTGTTTTCATATGCTAAGAGGCTAATTGGAGGAAAATTATATCAACCAACAATTCATCCTGACCTTGCAGATATACCTTGTATCACAGAAAATTATGAAGCTGAGGACTTCTGGAGCGCAATCAAGTTTCATCTGAAAAAGAACAATGGTGTAATGCTCGACATTGGTGCTAAAACAGGCTTTTGGTGCCACAAATTCGAAGACCTAGGTTATTCCTGTTATGGAGTTGAAGAGGACCCTGAGTTACGTTATGTAATGCAGAGAATAAAGATCGCTGAAAATAAGAAATTCCAAATAATAGACAGATCAATATTCCAGTCGGATTTCATAAAGAAAACAGAATTTGAGGTTGTTTTAGCAATAAATATTCTTCATCATTTTTTGGAAACAAAAACGAAGTATCTCCAACTGGTTAATTTTTTGAAAAATTTGAAAACCCATGAGCTATTTTTTGAACCACACATACTTAAGGAATATCAAAATAAGGATGCTTATAAAAATTATAATGAGCTTGAATTCGTCAACTTCTTGCTTGAACATACTTCTTTGACTAAATCTGAGTTAATATACACAGCCAAAAATGGAAGCCATATTTTCAAATTGTTCTAATAGATAAATGTCGTGGGCACAATTATTTAAAGCATATTAGAGAAAATTGGAGTTAATCGAAGCTTTTTATATGTTTGGAAAAAGTAATTCCAACAATGCGCTTAAGAATTTGTTATAAAAGAGCTCAAAACATTGAAAAAAATGAAAATACCAATAACCAGGCAGTTATATTTGAGGAGCAGGGTACTACGGGTAATATTTTAGACTGCACTACTTAGTTGCGAATAACTGCGATGTTTTAAATGCACTACTGAGGATAGGCTAATGATTATTGAAAAAGGGAAAAATACTAACAATTTCCGAGAAAAGAAAATGGTTTGGATACAACCTACATCGAGGGATAAAGCTCTTCATAAAATGGCTGACTTAGAAGTTCTAAACCAATTGGCGAAGCGAAAATACAGCATCTACATAATCAAGACGACTCCAAAAATAAACGAACCATCTCGACTTGAAAATTCGCTAGTTCACATAATTTCCATCCCACTTAAACACCTGCCAATGATTTTGCCAGTCATGCGAACCTTTTTCCTATTATTTCTTCTTCCTGTACAAATTCTCACCACGAAGCTCGATTTCATAATAGAAGCACCAGATGTATCTATTCTTAGTTTCATACCAATACTTATTCTATCTAAGATGAAGAAAGTGAAATTAATCTTGGATATTCGAACAGTCCCTGTAGAGACTATTGGGTTTCGAGGATTTATGCTCAAGTTTTGGTTTGTAGCTTCTATTATAGTGGCAAAGCAATTCTTTGATGGGATTACCATCATTACTTCTTCAATGAAAAAAGAAATATGCACCAGATTTCATATTAATCCAAAAAAAGTAGGTATATGGACATCTGGAGTTTCTCTTGAATTATTCGATCCTTTTAAATATGTTTCTGAAAGATTGGATTTTAAAAGTAAACTTGGATTATCTGAGAAATTTGTTGTTTTTTATCATGGAGTTTTTACCAATACTCGAGGATTGACACAAACTATAGAAGCTATGAAAATATTGCAAAATAAGTATCCTGATGTGATTCTATTTCTCCTTGGAAGGGGTCCAATAGCATCGAATCTTAGAAGTTTGATTCGAGAAAATGGTCTTCAGAATAACGTTATAATTCACGATGCGGTTGACCAATCAGAAGTTCCTAAGTTTATTAGCATGTGTAATGTAGGTATTGTTCCATTACCAGATCATCCCCATTGGAGACATCAGAGTCCTTTAAAGTTACTAGAGTATTTGGCTATGAAAAAAGTTGTTATATTAACGGACATCCCAGCTCATCGGGCTGTCATAGGTAAAAATGAATGCGGTCTTTATATTTCGTCGATTAAACCGATCGAAATAGCCGAAGCAATAGAGAATGCATACATGAATAAATTGAACCTTGAGAGTTGGGGACGAGTCGGTAGGGAAATTGTCAGAGAAAAATATACTTGGGAAAAAGTCGCAGTAGATTTAGAGAACTATCTGTTATCGATTGAATGACATGAATAGAAATACAATCCTAAGTTTATCAAGATTTTTAAAGTGTATATTCATAAGATTATTGGTTTGATTATATAAAACTCACTTTTTTAGGAGTATTGTAGCTTTATTTTAAAGTCTTATCATATGAAATGAAAGTTGGATTTATTGAAACTTCATTTTTAAAATTTTTCACAGAAATGAGTCTCGTTTAAGCAATATCACTAAACCTTCAATGGCTTAACTCTTTAATAAGATGAAGAAAAAATCAATAATACATAGCGAATTTCTAAAGAAAAGATTGAATTATCTGTTTAATTTTATTGGTATTATATACTTTTTGCTTAATTTATCGAAATTGTATACGAATTAATTGGCGTGTGGTTACATAATTTTGAAAAGGTATAGTTATGAAGGAGATAGTGTGAAACTGAATTACTTTTATTAAATTATGTATGTACATTATTATGATTTTTTTCCGAGTATCCTTTTTGCATTTTTGTTGAACATTTCAGGGAAATTCTTTAAATACTGAGAAAATTATGCATGGACTAATCTTTGGTCCCTACGAATAGATCCGCCAAAGGGGATCAGGATATGATGTGTGTTAAATGAGGAAGATTTACTACTGTGTTACGATTATAATTTTTATAATACTACCTTTTTGGATCTCCTCATCTGGAGCAAGTCTGCAAACAAGCTACCACCTTCATTCTGGAGGAACAATGCTCATCAATTCTATGTCGACTACGCCAACTCCCACATCAGATACTAGTAATACATCTATCAAGGGTGAACTTTACATGTGGATAGGGTTTGGTATGACTGCTGGTGATGTTAATGCTCAAAGAATAGCTAATGCAAGAGACACTTATGGGATTCCTATTTGGCTTGATACTGGTAATTGGGGGTATGCTCAGTTGACTTCGGATTACATTAATTATTTCCATGCTCATGGTGTAAAAGTTATTTGTAGGATATGGAGTAATTATGGTGATAATCCTTTAGATAATATTTTGCACAGAATGGATCCTGGTTCGGGCAGTAGGTTTGATCGTGGAAGTGTAGATTACCAGTTGAGTATAGGTCCTGAGATTGATGGTTTTATGATTGATGAATGTGACCAGAATGACTATAATTACTATAGGGCGATTGCTGATTATGTTCATAGTAAAGGAAAACTATTGTTTGTAAATCCTGGTACTCATATTATTCAAGAAAGAACTTTTGATTATGCTGATAAGATTAGTGTTGAGCTTTCTTGGTGGGCTTTAACACAGACTAGACCAGATTTAGTTGCACGGCATCCTAACGAGTTTATAGGACAAACAAACGATTATGGTTATAATGGTTATAGTTCAACTGATGTTAAGTATATGCCTCCCAAAACTGCAAGTGGTGACCGACCTGCTTATGTGTATCCTTTAAGTCTTGAACGTGCTATTTGGGACACAAAAACTGGGTGGAACTCAGGTATTATTTTAGAGTCTAGACCAGGCGATACTAATGGTAATATAGAGTCTGCAAGTAAGCTTCCTGACTGGTGGGAGCAATATATCGCAGAGATCTTAACCTGAGCTCAGGGCAATTTTAAATTAATCTCAAGTAAGGTCCAGTATTTCTTCACTTGATGTATAGAGGTATAAACTATTTGATTTATTTCCTTTTAGACTATACACAAAGAAAATTTACTGGGGAAAAGGTTAGAATACATTGAAGATTACTCATTATCACCTACCGCAAAAATTGATGGGGTGTTAAGTCTGGAGAAGAATAAATTATTACTAATTCCCTTTTTCTTGGGATTAATACTAATGCTCTATTCATGGTATTTGAGTTATCCTTTAAACGTAGTTACGGTTGATGATGTATTATTTAATCATGTATCAATTTTGTATTGGATAAGCCTACCCCTGATGTTAACCTCTCTTTTTTTAATTGGTATTACTTTTAAAAACACCTCTTATAAGTGGATTATTTCAGTTGGAATTTTTATAGCTCTTTATTCATTATCTTTCTTTTTTGTTATGTTGTCAGGCTCAGATTCGCAATATTTTAGAGGTTTTAATGAATATTTTATAGAAACAAAAAATCTCAATCCTTTGCAGCCAAATCATTGGTATTATCAGTGGCCTTCTTTTTTTATTTTATCCTATGTTTCAACTTCTGTAAGTGGTTTAAGTTTAACTGCTTTCGAATTTCTACTTTACACTGTAATTGGTTTTTTGGTATCTGTGAGTTTGCATTTTTATGCTTCGAGAACAGTTAAAACTGATGTTTCAAGGAAAATTAAAGCTGTTAGCTTTATAATAATACCTGCTTTTGTTATTTCAATGTATAACTTCCTTAATTATCAATGTGTACCTTTTTCCCTTGCTCTTGGACTACTATTTCTTATATTTATGATAGAAACCTTTCAAAAGAGTTCTGGTTTGACAGTAGTAGTTATAATATTGTTCTTGAGCATTTCAATTACCCATGTTTTTGTACCAATATTTCTTATTCTTTATTTGCTTATCCGAACGATTATAGAGAGAAAAAGACATTATGGAAATCTCTTTCTTATTTCGTTTGTTGTTTTTTTGCTTATTCAGATCACTTTTGCTCAATATGGGTTAGCAAAAAATATTTTGAGAGTATTAGAATCTTCTTTAGAATATTCTATCATAATCTCAAGAACGCTTTCTCCTGTATCAAGTCCAATTGATATTATAGCTCAAATGTTTTCCAGAATAGCAACGCTTGCTTTTATTACTTTATGTGGCATTGGATTTCTGTTTTTATTGATGAAAAGAAAATTGAAACCTCTCGACAAGGCTATTCTTATAACTGGAATAATTTATTCTGGACTTGGTGTTTTCTTTAGTTCTTTGGGTTGGCGGGCAATAATTTTAGCATTTATTCCTGTTTCATTAGGATTTTTATGTTTTTTTGAAAGAAAATCCCGAATGTATTTAAAATACGTTTTTTCAGTTTTGATTATAGTTTTATTAGTATTGTTTACATTTGTTCCACTCCATCATTCATTTAGTAATTCGGTGAATTTTCAGACAATAGAAGCGCATAGAACTGATAATTTTTTGATCGAGCATTATAAATTAGAAGATTTCACTACAATTTATGCTGGGTTTAGAGTGATTACCTACCTTCAATCTAGAACAAATCATACCAATTTGACTCCTCGCTTTGAAGATGGTAGAGAGGCAGAAATCGTTTTATACACAGTAGAGTTGGGTAAAGCTTTATTGAATGAAAATTATACTATGGAAAAACTTTTTTCTGAAAAAATGCTTTGCTCTGCATATAATAATGGTTATTCATTTATTGCTGTTGAGGCGCGATAATGATCTAAATAAGTGGTAAGGATATTGAATATGGAAAGCTGCGCTGCTAAATCAAAGATCATAGGCTATGAGGACAAGATAGTTAATATTGGTAGATTCTTATATAAAAAATAAATGGAAGAAAAAAGTTTGAAACTCTTTTCTAATACCGCTTTTATGTTTGAAATTATTAAGATACTATTGCTTACTTATGGTAAGACTAATGCTATTAGATTGAAACTCAGATTTAAAGATTCTACCATATTAAGACCTCTTGTAGTGTCCATTTCCAACATAAATAACATTCATCTATCTAAAAACGTCATGATACATGCTGGTTTAGTTTTGCGAGTTTTAGAAGATTGTAGGCTTTTGATAGGCGAAGATACTTATATAGGTCCAAATACGCACATTTCAGGAACCAAAGGAATTATTAATATTGGCAAAAAAGTGATGATAGCTGATAATGTTTTGATATCCACAGTTGAACATGAATATAAGAATGTGATGATACCAATCAAAGATCAAGGTGATGCATCCAGAGGAAATATATTCATCTGTGATGGAAGTTGGATTGGTCAAGGCTCAATCATTATGTCTGGGGTAATGGTAGGTAAAAATTCTGTTGTAGGGGCTAACTCAGTGGTTACTCACGATGTTCCTCCCTTTACAGTGGCAGCTGGAGCCCCTGCGCGGATTATTAAACAATATAACTCAACACAAGAAAAATGGTTGAACAAAGCTTATTGAGAATTTTCCACAGATAATTTGTTCTTAAGTATCATTTCTTAAGGGTTTTCAATTCTTGAAATTTATAATAAACAAGATATCATTATTTCCATCTGTATAAACAAAATTTTTCCCTTATAGTAGAATAACACATGTTATAGTACTTAGTATGCAAAGAGAAATCGAACCTTTAATTAATTTGTCTTTACTTTTTTTGAAAGAAATCTGGATTTATTTAGGCGATCAAAATATGTTTCTATTAAGTATTACTAAATCTAGTCTATCTAGCTTTAGATCTTACAAATTCGAAGAATTTAATCTTCCTCGACGAAAGTTAACAATAGTTACTGATAATTTCTTATCCAAGATTTTTTCAGAAGAAGATAGTACATCAGTTATTGAATCGCCTCTTATCTCTTGTTGCAACAGTAAAGAACTGGTCTTGACTGGAGCTAAATATGACAATAAAAATAGTATATTAGAAATCTATAAACCTTTAATTTCAGGTAGATCTATCTATTATCATCTTGATTCAAAAGGAGATTTTTATTGTTCTACCCATATCTCAATGCTTAGAGAAGCCGGAATAAAAATAGATGAGAACAATGCTCTTATTCCGGAATTTTTCGTTTTCCGGTTCATTATGCCTCCGCAAACATATTACAAAAACATATACCAAATAAATGCTGGAAGCCACTTACGTATAAACTTGAAAAAAGATAAAATTATTATTAAAATAATAAATGATTTCAATCCCCCAAGCCCAAGACTACTTCCTAGTCAAGTTGATAATTATAGCGAGGAAATTTTAAGGTTACTTTCTAACTCTATTCAACCATTAAAAAAATGCAAGAATCATCTTGCTTTGCTGCTTAGCGGAGGTATAGATTCGTCTTTGTTACTTAGAATATGTCAGAATCTAAGTTTTAATATTAAATCAACATACTCAACAGGCTACTCATTTGAGAACTTTGAAAAAGATTACGCGCAATCTGCAGCGGATTATTTTGGCACAAATCATAACTATCAAGAGGTAATGATATCAGAATATCCGCAAAAGATAGTTGAGGCAATATTAATCGCTGAACAACCACTACCGAATCTGCAATCTATTCTACTGTATTTACTATTTAAAGATGGAATTCCAAACAACAAGAATATTGTATTAAATGGTGTAGGCGCTGAATTGAGCTGCAATCGAACGAATTTCTTAATATACAATTTCATAAAAAAACCATTAAAATTCGAGGTTCCTAAGTTAATGGGAAAAATTCCGATTTTGTCAAAGTGGCGCACTGCAAAATGGGCTGCTAATTTTTATCAAAAAATTAATTATCCAATTGAAGAACCAAACAATGTTATTTGGTCAGAAGATCCGGTTGGAAGTTTTGAATGGACAATGGATTACTTTGGTATATCGCAAAGCAAAATAATCAATAATCCTCTGGGTTTAATTAACCAATTTGGAGAAAGATCTTTATACGACATTCTAGCAATCTACGATTTTTTAGGTGGTAGAACCGTAACAATGTCTGTTTGGTCAAAACTTGGTGAAAGCCAAAAAAAAATTATCTATTATCCTTTTAATGATTCTAATTTAGTTAATTACTTCTTTTCATTACCAGAAAACATCAAATATGAAAGTTATAAACATGTTTTGAAGGAAGTAGCAAGTTACTCTGGAATCCCAAGTTTCATTATTCATCGGAAAAAACTCGGTCTTAATCCATTAACAAATCTTGCTTTAATAAGAAAAAAAGTCTTTGACCCATTAATTTCTGTAGCATCAAAAATTATTGATGAAAAACAAATCCGCAAGGTTCAACCAACAGATTGGGGCCCTGAATTCTGGACTTTATGGAATATTTTGAACTACTCAATCTGGAAACGAATTTGGATTAATAATGAACCCAAAGAGATTCTGTTAGAAGAATTGATCGGTAGTTAATTTCTTTATGAATATAGCAAATTAATGAAATTAAGCAACACGGATTAGGAAATTACAATCAAATTAACGGATAAATAGAAAAATCTGCTTATAAAAAAGGATTTTGTGAAATATTGAAGTTTGATAAAATTTTTGTTAATACAGCATTAAAAGATAATATACTAACTAGTACACTTATTGTACCGAAGAGTTTGAAGAAGTACTTTAACTCCTTAAAATTTTTTGCATCTTACGATGAACCTATAAAGGTTGATACTAGCATCCTAAACATACCTTTAGTCTCTGCCATATTGCCTTTGGCCTTCTTAACTAGGACAGACGTTAAAGTGAAAAGGCTTGACAAGAAGTATTATGACTCTGTGAAATCAGTTAAGCATGAGTTCAACCGCATGTTTCCTAGAGGCAGATTTACAACAAAAATTTTTGTTGATGATTTGATTGAAAATAAGACCAAATCACAGAAGAAAGCTCTTCTCTTTAGTGGAGGCGTTGACTCCACATATTCTTTGATAAGGCATATCGATCTAAAACCTAGACTCATAATGTACTTTGGAGTTGTCCGATACCAATTGAATCCATCATATGGGAACCATAACGAATTTGTGAGAAAAACTTATTCTGATTTCGCTAGAAGAGAAGGACTTAAAATCAATTTTATTGATACAAACATTATCAGCATACTCAAACGTACCAGAGTAACTCATGACTTTCACAGAATCCTTAGAAAAATTGATCTATGGCGAGCTCTAGAAATTCCCCTAGTCTTACTTGGTCTCGCTGCTCCTCTTTCGATTGGCAGATTCAATGAATTGCTGATTGCAGCTAGTGTTGACCCCACACATGAATTAACCAATTATCCTTATTCATCCCAACCAAAAATCGACGAAAAATTTGCTTGGGCTGATCTAAAAGTAACACATGATGGGTATATTAAGAGGTTCAGCAAAACGAATTTGATTAACAGATACTTGAAAGAACATGAATATAGTCTTAGGGTATGTAATGATCCACCATTGGATAAGTTAAATTGTAGTGCTTGTGAAAAGTGTTTTAGGACTATTGCTTCACTAGTCCTGGAAGCAATTGATCCCAATAAATATGGCTTCGATGTAAAAAGATCAACATTTGAATCAATGAGATACCTTATAGAAAAAAAGAAACAAAATGCTCTACGCATAGAGTTATTCTGGAAGGTATTGCAAACATTAATCCCCCGCGAAATCGAAACAAATATGTTTGACTCAAAAAATTTTTTTATTTGGCTAAGAAATTTAAATATTGAAACTATTCAAAAGAAAGAAAGCTTACAAAGAGATTTATATTATCTGCTTCCTTATCCTTTGGCTATATTATTTGATAGGATCTACTATTATATGCTTGATAGATCGACTCGTCAATCAATTGGAAAAACTCTAAGATCCAATTTGAAAAAGTATAAAAATAATGGATAATTGTTGAAGTTTAGTTGATATAAAAGAAAATTTATGGTTCTTGAATGAATAAATGTTAGGGTTTTCTCATTTTTGTTATTTTAAATACATAAAGCTTAATTTATTAAAAGTTGTACTTGCATCAAATAATGACAAAAAGGTATTGAAAACTATGTCTAATTTAAATGCTAGAAAATTGCTAAGTATAATCTTTATTTTAGCTATCTTTAGTAGTTTATTCTTTGTATTCCAAGTTACTGCTCAACCGCCTCCAAGTCCTTTTCCAGAGAATATGTTTTCCTACTGGAGAATGGATGAAACAAGTGGAATGACTTACCTAGATGTAATAGGCAATAATAATGGAACTTCAACTGCGCCTGGTGTACCAACTCCAGCGACTGGTATAGTTAACGGAGCCCAAGATTTTGATGGTGTGGATGATTTTATTGATGTTGCGGATGATCCATCTTTGGATTGGAATAGTACTGATAGTTTTACAATAGAGCTTTGGGCAAAGTTCAGCAACGTTAGTGATTACAATAGAGTGATGATCGGAAGGGATGAAATCGATGGTTCTCACTGGTGGTTAGGTTCCAGAACAAATGGATATGTGAATTGGTTCATGCAAGATACAGGTGGGGGTAATGTTTCTTTAACGGGAGTGATCGCATTAAATGATGATGAATGGCATCACATAGCTGCTGTAAGAGATGCAACAAATAATATGAGCATGATCTATGTGGATGGTGTGATGGTTGCTTCTAAGATATATGACTATCAACAAGGATTCGAAGCCGACACCTCTTTGGGTATAGGTTACATGGTATTTCATGGAACTCCAAGCTATTTTTATGATGGCTTGCTGGATGAGGTTGCATTACATAATAAAGCTTTAAACACAACTGAGATTCAAAATCATTACGAAAATGGTCTAGAAGGAAAAGGTTATGTCGATGCATATTGGTTGACTATTGAAGTTGTGGGTAGTGGTACTACTAATCCTGTTGCTGGTTCTTACTATTGTGCTAGCGGAA
>Ga0209635_10000656_pt1 | contig 24369 bp, 21 predicted proteins | sample DeeMarSWOR230_32_FD_187463 | JGI IMG/M metagenome (GOLD analysis project Ga0209635, IMG submission 187463) | Marine sediment microbial communities from White Oak River estuary, North Carolina - WOR-2-30_32 (SPAdes) (version 2) | ecosystem: Environmental > Aquatic > Marine > Intertidal zone >...
TTCCGTTGTTCTTACCACTTCCATTAGAGTTGCCTTGAGAATTGCTGTCAGTGGATTCTCCACCTCCTTCTTCGTCTTCTTCATCTTCACCCTCTTCGTCATCTTCTTCATCTTCACCCTCTTCACCCTCTTCACATTCTCTCAAGGCATTCTCAGACGTGTGTTTTGCAGCATTGGAGAGACCATGTGCAGCACCGAATTTCCCTTCTGCAGCCTTTTCCTTTGCTTTCTCTAAGAGCTTTCTGGCTACTCTGGCAAGCGTTCTCGCGGATTGAGAAGCACTTTCACCGTCTTCACCGTCCTCATCGTCCTCATCGTCCTCATCTATGATTTCATCTCCCTCTTCATCTCCTTCGTCATCTTCATCTCCTTCGTCATCTTCATTTCCCTCTTCATCTCCTTCGTCATCTTCATAACCGAGGATCTCTTCAAGCTTCTTAATGTTTTCTGCAGCTTCAATGAACTGCTGCACGACATCTTCTGGCATCCCATTGTTGTCAGGGTCATCAGGGAAAGGATCGAATTGGTCAGGAATACCATCTCCATCAGAATCTCCCCACCCATCTTCTGGCGGCTCTTCTGGTGGTTCCTCTTCTGGTGGTTCCTCATCCTCCTCGGCAAAGGTCATCACCGGGTAAAAGCTGCCAAGGAAGGCAAGGAGTATGAGTATGGTAGCAAGCTTTTTCATAGGTTTCACCTGTCTCCTCTATTTTTGTATCCTTTATAAATGTTTCCTTTTGATTGTTATTTTTACAATAATATTAAAAATATCCTTATTAAAATAGTGATATTCGCAATTATTCACTAGGAATGAGCTACTTTTCCCCTATCGATTTCTGCACTCCTACCCAAATCGCGTAAGGGAGTTTCCTCTCTCTTCACATAACTTCCTTGAACTAGAGGAATTGATCAGTAGTTTACGAGGAGAAGCCACCACAATTGCAGAAGAAGTTCCTCGCACGAGAGAGGTCACTCGCACTAAGACCTCTGCTGAGTATAATGTATGAATCACTCAGAAGCAAAAGTGTCAACACCTTTATTAGTCTATCTAATGAGAATCCTGTATGCACCTTCGAGAGCTTGATCTCCCTCACGAATTTGTCACGAGACTAGAGGAATTGGGCTACACTTCATTGTATCCGCCTCAAGAACAGGCCATTAACAAAGGGGTACTTGAAGATAAGAACATGGTCTTAGCTGTCCCTACTGCTTCTGGAAAAACGTTAATTGCTCTCTTCGCGCTGGTCAAAGCTCTGGAAAGAGGCCAAAAAGCTGTATATATCGTTCCTTTAAAAGCGTTAGCAGAAGAAAAATATCAAGAAATTAAAGAATTGGGAATTGATGTGGCATTAACAACAGGAGATTACGATTCAACCGATTTTCATTTAAGAGGGTATGATGTCATTGTGACTACCTCTGAAAAATGTGATTCATTGTTACGGCATGATACCCAATTCTTCAGCAGTGTCCATTTACTGATAGCAGATGAAGTCCATTTGCTCACAGACCCTGGAAGAGGTCCCACATTGGAAATGATCCTCTCCAAGATGAAACAGAAACGTGTTCTCGCTTTGTCTGCCACCATATCCAATGCTACAGAAATTGCGGATTGGTTAGATGCTGAACTGGTGGAATCTGACTGGCGGCCTGTTCCTTTGAAAAGTGGTGTTTTCTTTGATGATACTATTTTTTACGAGGCTGGACAGAATCCGCAGGAAATAACATCCCACGGAGATCCCTGTGTCACCTTAGCCTTTAATGGGCTACAGCACGGCCAGATGCTCTTTTTTGTAAACACCAGACGATCCACACAAGCTGTAGCATCCCGAATTGCCAAAAAGCTGAAGAGCAAAAGCAAAATCAAATGTGAACCCCTCAACTTTTCAGATTCTGTCTATAAGGAGAGACTGGAAGAATGTGCTGCTCACGGAACCTGTTTTCACCATGCGGGACTCACCCGGCATGATCGGGTCTTGATAGAGAATGCATTTCGAGAAAACCAGCTCAAGGTTCTGGTAGCCACTCCCACCTTGGCTGCAGGTATCAATTTACCTGCCCGGAGAGTGGTGGTCCGGGATGTCAAACGGTTCTACCGCGACTTGGGATACTACTTCATACCGCGGCTGGAGATCCACCAGATGATGGGGAGAGCAGGCAGACCCAAATATGATACTGAAGGAGAAGCTATTCTCATAGCCAAGAAAGAAGAAGAGGTGGACATGCTCTTTTCAAGGTACATCTATGCAGATCCTGAAGCCATCTCCTCCAAATTAGCTTCCCAGGCAGCGTTACGAACCCATCTTCTCGCGTTGATCGCTTCAGAATATATTCGATCAGAAGACGATTTGAAAAAGTTCTTTTCCAGAACCTTTTACGTACATCAAAATGGAGAGGAGTATGTGTATGACACTGCTGAACAGGCCCGGGCCTATTTGGAACGACACGACATGGTAACCGCATATGCTGCTACACCCTTTGGGAAACGGGTTTCCCAATTGTATATTGATCCTGCTTCTGCAGTAGTGTTAAAGAACGGATTGGCAGAGGATATGCCTGGGTTAGGTATGTTGCATGCAGTGTCTGCCTGTCCAGATATGTCCTCGTTGTACTTGAGACGAGGGGAATTCTCCAAATATGACTTACTCACCGAACAGCACCTGGAGGAGTTTTTGCTTCCTGTACCTGACAACTGGGAGGAACCTGAATTATATGAGATCTTCTTATCACAGGTGAAAACTGCCCATCTTCTGTACTTCTGGACTGAAGAAATGGACGAAAGGGAAATCTGTGACACATTTGGTATTGGCCCCGGAGATGTGTACCGCATCAGAGAAACATCAGACTGGTTACTGTACGCGTTTTCAGAAATTGCCCGGCTCTTCTCCTATAACCAGGGAGCTATCAGAAAATTGAGAATGCGCTTAAAATACGGGATTAAAGAAGAACTGCTTTCTCTGGTGAAAATACGAAATATTGGAAGAGTGCGTGCCAGAAAATTATATGATGCAGGATACAAATCAGTCAAGGATGTTGAAAAAGCCTCTCTTTCTGAATTATCAAATATTTTAGGAGAAGGAATTGCCAAATCAGTAAAAAAAGTGTTAACAGGTAACATGTACTAGAATGGCACAGTTACAGCAGCTGTTATACTCTTGAATAGCTTTTGGGGTGGTACATTCGTGGTACAAAACCCCTTTATCCTTCAGGTAATCCCGGGCCTGTGCAGTCAGGTGGAGTGCTCCATTGTACCCTGTTCCAATGATGATCAGATCCGGGTCTTCCTGGAGCAGGTATTCTATTTCTGCTGCCACCACCTTGTGGCTGGTGTGATGCACTAATTTTGACAGCTCCTTTCTTCGAGGTTCTACCCTTCCTGAAGGATGGACATAGATGTCGTGGGTGTACATCTTGCGGTTGAACACCACTTTTCCGAATTCAGCCTGTTCAAACATTACGAAAACCTCTTCTTCATGACCTTTTGTATCTCCCGAATGGCTGTATTGGTTAATCGCCGGTACGTCTGATAGGCAGGGACCACACAGGATAGAATATAGGTTTGATCACCCACCTGAAAGTATCTGCACACTAACCGCACTTTGTCATCATCTACCAAAGAGACCTCATCCATTTTCTTAAAGCCTAACTGGCTCTCTGCCCGGTGGGATACATCCTGAACCAGTGCAGACAAAGCAGCAATTCGCTCAGTATTGTATTCAGAATCCATTGCTGCCACTGGAAGTCCCTGCACATCTGCCACCAATGATGCCATGAACTGACCATCTCTGTTAAGCCGCTTTAACTGGGCCTCCAGCAATTCGGTAAATCCCAGTTTCTCTTCTCTTAAGAACAGTCGTGGTTCTTTCTGTCGAAGGCCTGATATTTCGTGCTCCTCCAGTTGATATATGCTGGCAATACCCTTTGAAAAGATGGTTAAAGCCCTGTCCAGTGCTTCTTTTCCAAAAATTTCCTTTTCTGTTAACATCTCTTCTGCGTAAGCTGCTGTCAGGTCTCCATTGATGAGAAAAATGTAGAAATCATTTATATTCTCTTTCTCGTAGGTAACGCGGATATATCCGGTCAAGGTTTCTTTTTGTGCTTCTTCAATCAGGGGTTTTACTCTGGGTTCAGTAACTTCTAAATCCTTCACTTTCTGACCTAATGGAACCTTCATATACTCTCCTCCTTCACTTTTGCAACAATCTGGGGCAGCTGCACAGAGAGATTCCCTCGTACCACCACATCTGCCACCCTGTCCAAAGCTGTTTCAGTATCATTAATGATCAGAATGCGGCCCTTACATCCCTTGCACACCAGAACCAGATGGGAAGCAGGGTACACCTCTAAACTGGTACCAGCCACCATCATCAAATCTGCTTCTTCAGATAGTTTTACTGCTTCCGAAAAAGCTTTTTCAGGTAATTTTTCTCCAAACATGACGATATCTGGCTTTATAATACCTGAACAGTCAGGACATAACGGAATTTCTTCGAATAAAGGTGCATATTCGTGTTCACTGAATTTTCTGCCGCACTGCAAACAGGTAGCTGTCTTGTAGGTGCCGTGAAGTTCAATCACCTTCTGTGATCCTGCCTTCTGGTGGAGTCCATCAATATTCTGGGTGATCACTGCGGTTACTATACCCATATCTTCCAGTTCCTTCAATGCAATATGTCCTTTGTTTGGCACAGCCTTCTTTAATCGAGGAAGTAATTCTTTCCCTATTTTGAAGAACTGTTCAGGATTTTTTTTGAAATAGCGCACGTCCCCAAATTCAATGGGGTAGGTACTCCAGATGCCGCCGGGGGAACGAAAATCAGGAATTCCTGAATCAGTGGAAATTCCTGCTCCAGTCAACGCTGCAGCAGACAGTGATTCTCTAATCAGCTGGGCAGCCTGATCAACAGAATGCATTGACTCTTCATCGCTTGGATACATAAAAAGGTTTTGAAGAGCACAAGAGAAGAAGACAGAAAAGAAGAGCCCTAAAGGAAGTGAGCAGCGCAGGAGAAATCAAATCAGGTGCCCCCTCTCTAGAGAATGGGAGGATGGTAAAGGGGAACATTCTTCACTTTTTGAATTTTCTGGGGGGTACATGCTTTGTTTGTGGTGAGGCTGTCATACTCAAAGTCATCTTTACCATCAAAATCCAGATCTATCCCTTCTCTTTTCAGTGCTTCATACACTGCTTCTCTGAGTAGGTAACCTGCTGTGTGAAGGGGGGTGTCCTTTAGTTCATAATCAGAGACCATGGACGCATTGCAGGGATAGCTGTGGTGGGCTGCAGCTACAGTTTCGGTGACCTGATCTGCAGAAACATTCTTGAGGCGCTCACAGACATACCAGGTGGACCCGCAGGGTGCACTTCTGATGCATCGTGCTGTTTTGATGGTGGTTTTCTTGAGTTCAATATCCAGTCTGGGTCTTCCAATTTTTATCTGGGATATAAATTGGTTAACAACAGGGTGGGATTCTTTCATATCTAATGAACAAAAGGGTTTAGGAAAGGCATACTCTATAGAATGCTCCTCTAAGATTTCTTTCAGCTGCCTTCGCAGGCCGGGTTTGACCCATTCTGATCCTTCTGCAGGAGCAATCAATGCTTTCACATCAGATGCTGCAAGAAGTTCAGATAATCCCAGTAAGAGGTCGGGATGAATTTCCAATGCAATAACCACATCACATGGTGGTATAAGAGGAAGATGTGAATGAGGATTCTCCACAAAGGGAGGGAGATTATCAGGGACGCGAAAAACACCGTAGATAACATGAGAGAAATTGAGCGATGCAGGCCTGCAGTGGGTGCAGTAGTTACACACATCGCACACATTGCACAAATTATTCAGGAAATTGAGATGATGGTCACTGGAACCGGAGTACACAATGCAGATGCGCATGTATAGTCCATGGAACGCCAGTTTATAAGATTTTACTCTGTAAAAAATAGGTAGTACCAAGAAATGATCTTTAGGTAATAGGTTCAGAAGTCCCTTCTAGAGGGGTAACAACGCAACTACTCAGTAAGAGATGAGAGACCACTGAAAAAAAAGGGAAAATGAAATTGAGCTACGATAACCAGTGATCAGGTCGAGGGATTTCAATTTTTAATCCTTTCCTTTTTCTGATATCCAGTACAGTATCTTTCTGCAAGGATTCAGGGAGCAGTTCAAAGCCCATAACCTCTGTGGACCATAATGCTCTTCCTTCAGTAGCAGAGCGAATCTCACCAGAGAACCCAAACATCTCAGCCACTGGGACCTTGGACTCAATGTTGATCAGTTCTCCTTCCTGGTTCATATCCAGGATCTGGCCCCGTCTTCCCTGGATTTCCCTGGTGATAGCTCCCATGTACTCGTGGGGTGCCTGTACCCACAATTTCTGCATGGGCTCAAAGAGCGCATCACTGGCAATCAGGGTGGCTGCCAGTAATGCATGTCTGACTGCAGGAATCACCTGGGCAGGACCTCGATGGATAGAGTCTTCGTGGAGCTTCATATCAGTGACCACTATCTTGGCCTTCATCAATGGTTCTTCTGCTAACGGTCCTTTGTCCATTACTGAATGGAATGCGTCCACAATTAATTCAATGACTTCTCCAATGTGGACAATCCCTTTGGCCATGTTCACCAGCATATTTCCTTGGTAGATGTCCACCACGTTCCGTGCTTGATCTCTTCCCATTCCCAATTCTCGCAGCTGCAGCTGTAATTCCTTCCCTTTTACTCTGCCTTCAGGAATAGACCCCTCTTTTACTGCCTGGTACACAGCATCTCCCAGTGGTTCTACATGCACGTAAAATCGGTTATGTTTGTTGGGAGACTTTCCTTCCACATCGGGAGAGGTTGCTGACACTGACTCCCGGTACACTACAATGGGCTCAGAGGTTCTGATTTCCACTCCCTTGCCATGAGTGATCCTGTACCCCACCACATCTAAATGCAGCTCTCCCATGCCGCTCATTAAGTATTCACCAGTTTCTTCATCGATTTTCACCTGGATGGTGGGATCTTCCTTAGATACCTGGCGCATCACTTCGATCAGCTTGGCCAAATCCCGGGTGTTGACTGGCTCTACTGCTACTGTCACCACTGGTTCTGAGTAGTGCTTTATTGCTTCAAAGGGAGCTATGGGCTCTTCACCAGAGCAGACAGTTTCTCCTGCAATAGCTTCTCTTAGCCCAGTTAAGGCCACAATATTGCCTGCTGGAACTTCGTCCATATTCTTTCGGTCAGGGCCCATGTAAATACCGCACTGGACAATACGCCTCTTGGATCGAGCTCCCACAATCCACACTTCGTCCCCAGTTTTTGCAGTTCCGGAAAAGATTCTCCCAGTGGCCACTTCCCCTGCATGCTTGTCCACAATGATCTTGGTCACCGCCATGGCCAACTGTCCACTGTGGTCCACTGCCATCATCTGTCTGGCTACCTCAGACTCTGGATCACCTCTCCAGATCTTTCCAATTCTGTATTTCTGAGCAATTAATGGATTGGGAAGGTGATCCACCACCATGTCCAGAATGATCTGGTGAATCTGTGCCTTCTTGACCAGTTCTTTTACCTGTTCTCTCTGAGTGTACTCGATAATATCCTTGAAGGTGATTCCTGTCTCTTTCATATAGGGAACAGAAATCGCCCAGTTCCAGTAGGCAGAACCAAAGGCCACTGATCCATCGTTGACGTTAACCTGCCAGCTTTCCTTGAATTCAGGCGGTGCCATCTGCCGAATCAGCTTGTTGACCTGGGTAATGATCTTCATGAAGCGTTCCTGCATTTCATCAGGGGAGAGCTTCAGCTCCTTTATCAATCGATCCACTTTGTTAATGAAGAGAACTGGTTTCACCCGTTCTTTGAGGGCCTGCCTGACCACTGTTTCGGTCTGGGGCATAACCCCTTCTACTGCGCAGACCACAATAATGCACCCATCTATGGCTCGCATGGCTCTGGTCACATCGCCGCCAAAGTCCACGTGGCCGGGGGTGTCAATCAAATTGATCAAGTAACTCTTTTCTTCAAATTCGTGCACCATGCTAATGTTGGCTGCATCAATGGTGATACCTCTGGCCTGTTCTTGTTCATCAAAGTCCAGAACTAACTGCTTCCCTGCCAAATCCTCTGACATTAACCCTGCTCCTGCCAGAAGGTTGTCAGAAAGGGTAGTCTTTCCATGATCAATATGAGCCGCAATTCCAATATTGAGAATTTGAGCAGGATTGTACATTAATTTGTGTACCAGTTGGGCCATTTTTTCTTTTCTTCCCATGAAATCACCTTGCACTCTTGGCAATCCTCTCTATTTCTTCCTTCTTATTGACGCCAAAGCTTTTCACATCTGCATTGGAAGCTAGTATTAACTCCTGGGCCAGTGCATCTGCAAAGGTCATTTTGGACTTGAAAGTTTTTTCAGACGCTCCTAAGGCAATATTTTTTAATGCGGTATCCAGTCTTCTTTGAGGAGAAACGTCCACAGACTGGTGGTAACTTACTCCACCATAGGTTAAGGTAGTTACCTCTTCCCGGGGAGATGAATGCTCTATAGCCCGTACCAGCACCTGGATGGGATTCCCATCAGTTTTCTCAGCAATAATGTTAAACGCTTCCCTGACTGTGTTGTATGCACTGTGTTTCTTTCCGCTATATCCTCCATGTCGGCGAACGAAATGGCCAGAAACCTTTCTGCCGGTGGCCCCCGACCGCATAATCTTGTTGATCAGCCGCTCCACAATGGTCAGCTTGTTCTTCCAGAAGCGTACTGCTTCCACCCTTCCTCCTGTATGGGGAAGAAGCAAAGGCTCCAGATTGATATACGCTTTCAATCCACTATCTCGGACTTCAACATCTGTTTCCCACTTGCCAAAAACTTTCATTTACCTCACCGGTTTCTCCTTTCTACCTCGCACCATTTCTTCGAGAGAGACTCTGTTCACCTTGGTCACCTTGAACTTCACGCCAGGGATGTCTCCCATAGATCCTCCTTTCCTGCCTCCAATTCCTTCCACAATAACCTCGTCATGTTCATCGATAAAATTGATAGCACCATCTCCAGGACAGAACGCTGTGAGTTGTCTTCCATTTTTTATTAATTGAACCCGAACACACTTCCTCAAAGCTGAATTGGGCTGTTTGGCCTCTACAGGCACTTTCTCCAAAACAATGGCCCTGGCCTGGGGTGCCCCCTCTAAGGGGTCAGATTTCACATCTAACTTGAGCATTCTCCTCTTATAGGCTATATCTTTCCATCTCAACTTCTGTCGTTTATCCTCAAGTGCTCGAGCAGCAAATTCGCCTCGCGGTCCTTTCATATTCTCACCTGGTGTCTAAATTATCATAACATCATCAATGCTATGGTGCCGTTTCATCAGATATTTGGCCCGTTCAATATTCCGGCCACTCTTTCCGATGGCCAGTCCTCTATCCTTTTTGGGGATATCCAGCATGACCACATTCTTGTTTCCCCTCCGCTGGGAAATGTGGGCAGAGCGGATCTTAGCTGGGCGCAGTATGTTCTTCACGAAAGAAGTTGGATCATCAGAGTACTCGATGACTTCCACCGATTTTCCAATTAAATCTCGCAGTCGATGGATGTTTGAGCCGCCTTTTCCCACTGCCAATCCTACTTCCCCTTCCTTGACCACATATACCACGCGTCCTTTATCATCTTCCAGGATGCAGTCCACTACTGTTGCGCCGGTCAAGCTTTCAAAGAGGCCGATAAATCTGATTTCTTCGGTTCCCAGTTTAACTCCCATCAGTGTCCCTCCACCATTAACAGGTTACTCTCTCCGGGAGAGATAACTGTTATCACTGAAATGACGAATGGCTTTCCACACGCTGCACCAAGGTCCACAGCTGAGCCCTCATAGGTGTGGGTGTGGGTGCCTGACAGGGCAGCATAGTACTCTATATCCTCTCTTGTTTTTTTCTGAACATTGGAAGCCATGATAATCAATTTGGCTTCGCCTGTTCTGAGCATCTGGATGGATTTTTTTGTTCCAAAGAGTACTCGTCCAGTTTCTGAAGCTTTTCTGATTTCTCTCCCTATATCCATTAGGTCACCTCTCTATCTTCTTCATGGCCAGTTCCACTGTACCAGTTCCCATAGGAATGGGCTGGCCAATGATCACGTTTTCAGTCACTCCATTCAATGTGTCCACCTGGCCTTGTATTCCTGCCTGCAGTAGATGCTTAGTGGTCACTTCGAAGGCAGCACGGGCCAAAATACTGGATTTCTGTCCAGATATGCCGTGTCTACCAATAGGCTTGAGTTCTCCGTCCACAGTCATCAGATCTGCCAGCAGCATAATGTGTCTGATTTCCACATCGAGACCCTGTTCATCCAGCGTTTCCTTGATTTCCTTGATGATTGCATTGCGAGCAGCTTCTATTCCCAGCACTTTGTGAATCTCCCTTATATCATTTGTGGTGGTACGGGTAGCATCTACTCCTTCCAGTTTTAACACATCAGTTAACCGTGATCCTTCAGTATGTATGACATATTCATTATCTTCTTTTCTGATCAGTGCACGTTTGATTTTCTTTATACCTTTCAGCTGTGTACTCCTCACGCGCATGGCAAACTTACGCAACTTCATCAGAGAAACATCTCCTGGATCCAAGGTGATGGTATGATTATCCTGTGCAATTTCTACATTCTTTATCTTTTTAAGTTTTTTGATTACGTCCTCTACCGAAATTTTCTGATCTTCTAATTTGTATTCATCCAGCTGGACCACCAGGTTCATATTGATAACGTTCATGATAACAGAACGGGCCACGTTTTCAACAGTAGTCCCTTCAATGAGACGAGCCACTTCCAGTGCTTTCTCCCGATCGTTCCTGTATCCTTCGTTCAAGTAAACAGTCATCACCGGCGTGGACGGCTTTCTGCGCACATCCACAATTTCAATAATACGTGGCAATCCCAGAGTGACATTGATTTCAGCTACTCCTGCATAATGGAACGTACTCAAAGTCATCTGAGTACCTGGCTCTCCAATGCTCTGGGCAGCCACTGTTCCCACTGGCTCTCCTGGGTCAACTAATGCTTTATTGTATTCTTCCACCACATCTTGAACAATAGCATCAATTTGAGCTATGGTGAGGTGATTCTTCTCATTTGCATGGAGCAGCTTTTCAATCAATTCTGCTTTAACAGAAGGGGGGAGTGGATCCATGGACATCAGCTTCCCTCCATATGCTTGTGAATAATCCAGTCAATATCAACTGCTTTTCCATAGTCGCTCTTGGCAGGGTCCACACCGTCCTCACCATACTTGAATTGGATAATCAATCCATCATTATCCCGGACTGTCCGGTCGTATTCCACCTTTAAATCCTGCATCGCATTCATTAACCGCCGCTGCATGTACCCTGATTGGGCGGTTCGCACAGCAGTATCCACCAATCCTTCTCGACCACCCATGGCATGGAAAAAGAACCCTGTGGGAGATAATCCCCTCTTGTAGGAAGAATCCACAAAGCCCCTGGCATGGGCAGACAGATCATTTTTCCTAAAATGAGACAATGACCGGTTGAGATATCCCCTGTGGAGTCGTTCTCCTCGTACTGACATCTGACCGAGACAGGCTGCCATTTGGGTTAAATCCAGCATATTTCCCTTGGCTCCTGTTTTGGCCATGATAACGGCAAATCGTTCCAACCCCAGGTACTGCTCAGCAATCTGCCCTGCTCTATCTCTGGCTGTGGCCAGCACCTGCATGATCTTCTTCTCCAGCGTTTCTTCCAATGATTGTCCGGGAAGAGGCTCTAACTCCCCATTTTCGTAGGCTTCAATTAACAAATCCACTTTCCGTTCTCCATCATTGAGAACTTCGTTTATCCTGTCTTTGGCATCCTGGCCCAGTTCCACATCATCGATGTGCATGGTAATACCTTTCTTGGCCAGAATCCACAGAATCAATCGGGTAATAGAATCTAAGAACTGTCTTCCCGTGTCTGAGCCGTAGTCTTTCACCAGTTTATCTAAAAGCTTGCACTCTGATCGCGCTTTATAGGCCATCCCATCAATAGTGCCAGTGATAAGCTTTCCATCCCGTATGACAACGTAGGCATCATATGGGCAGGTCTCTCCCTTACAGACATTGCACACTCTGCATGTTTTATTTTTGTATTCCACATTCAGGTCATCAGGAAGCAGCAAAGAGAATATTTCTTTGCCTGTCCACATTTCCTTTTCTTGGGAGATTTCCATGTTAATCCCTGCCACGTACAGCATTTCTTCCACTTCTTCTTTGGTAAAAACCGTTTCTGCCCGAGTTAAGATGTAGGCCCCGGAAATGTAATCCTGGACGCCGCCAATGACTGGCTCTCCATAACGGGGAGAGATGATCTGTTCTTGTACCCGCATCAATATTAGCGCTTCTGCCTGGGCTTCTTCAGTCTGTGGGACGTGCAGGTTCATCTCATCACCATCAAAGTCAGCATTGTAGGGCGGGCACACGCAGAGATTCAACCTGAATGTACGATAGGGCATGACCCGTACTTCATGGGCCATGATGCTCAGCCGGTGCAGCGAAGGCTGCCTGTTGAACAGGACAATATCTCCATCTTTGAGATGCCGTTCCACAATATATCCAACATCCAATTCTCCTGCTAACTTCTCTCTCAACTCTGCATCAGTAGCTGGAATTCGCTTTCTCCTGCCGTCTGGTCGGATTATGTAGTTGGCCCCAGGGTGCTGGGCAGGACCACGCAACACCAGGTTCTTCAGTTCATCTTTGGTCTTTAGGGTGACTTTCTCAGGAATAGTCAATTCCGTTGCTATTGGCGTGGGCACTCCCACTTCATTGATGGATACATTGGGATCTGGGGAGATCACTGTTCTGGCTGAAAAGTCCACCCGTTTTCCAGATAAATTATTCCTGAATCTGCCTTCCTTTCCCTTTAACCGCTGAGCCAAGGTTTTTAACACTCTTCCTGAACGGTGGCGGGCAGGAGGCACACCAGAAACCTCGTTATCAAAGTAGGTGGTCACATGGTACTGTAACAACTCCCATAAATCCTCCACAATCAATTGTGGAGCACCGGCATCAATATTCTCCCGAAGCCGCTGGTTGATTCTAATAATGTCCACCAGTTTGTGGGTCATATCGTCTTCAGAACGGGCCCCACTCTCCAGGGTGATGGAGGGCCTCACTGTGACTGGAGCCACTGGCAGAGCAGTCAATACCAGCCACTCTGGTCTGGCCACTTCTGGGTCGAACTCCAGCAATTCTGCATCCTCACCGGAAATCTTTTCCAGACGGGCCCGCACATCAGAGGGAGACAATTTTTCTCCATCTTCAATATAGGTGGTGGGTTTTTCCAATTTGATCTTGGGTAATTCTGCACCACAGTGAGGGCAGATATTGTTCTTGGTGTACCGTCTACGGCGGGAAGCCTGTTTGCCAATCACTTTGAGCATATTCTGCTTTTGAACTTCCCGTACCCTAGCCTCATTCAGCCGTTTGGTGTACTTTCTGATCTCCTCATTGTCTAAAAGAATCCGGTAACAATTGTGGCAGATGCACTTTAACACTTTGTAGATTTCTTTGGCATACCCCATATGGATTACTGGCCTGGCCAAATCAATGTGTCCAAAGTGACCCGGACATTCGCCAAACCGCATGCCGCAGGTGCGGCACTTTAACCCAGGATCAATAACCCCTAACCGCGGGTCCATCAATCCCTTCTCAATGGGATATCCCTCATCATCATACGTATCTGCAGTAATAATCTTTGCCACAGACATTTTTCGAATCCTTTCTGGGGAAAGGATTCCAAATTTGATTTCTTTAATCACTTTCAAACTCATGCCATCACCTTGTACCTCATTATGCCCTCTCCTTGAGTATCAACTTCGGTGATATGCACATGGATTTCAGCTCTTCCAGGAGTAATTTGAACGCATATGACATTTCCACCGGGTAAATCTCTGTATCTTCTCCACAGGAGGGACAGTACCGCCGGTCTCTGATCCGATCATACACAGCAATATCGCCACAAGTGGCACAGACTAAAATATTACACATATCAGAGGCATCCAGCAATCGCTCCTTCAGCAGCATGGCTGCTCCATGCCCCACCAAACAGTCCCGCTCCATCTCTCCAAACCGCAGGCCGCCTTCTCGAGCCTTTCCTTCAGTAGGCTGTCTAGTAAGCATCTGCCGGGGACCTCGGGACCGGGCATGCATCTTGTCTGCCACCATGTGGTGCAGCTTCTGGTAATAACACACTCCCATGAAGACTTCCGCTTCAATCATTTCGCCAGTAATTCCATTGTACAGTTTTTCCGTTCCTATACTCTTGAAACTGTTCTTTTTGAGGATCTCTCTGATTCTCTTTTCTCCTATACCGTCAAAAGCAGTGGCATCCATCACTTCCCCTTCCATGCATGCTGCTTTTCCAGCCATCATCTCTAAAATCTGGCCCACTGTCTTTCTGGAGGGTATGGCATGGGGGTTGATGATCATGTCAGGGGTAATTCCCGACTCAGTGGTGGGCATATCCTCCTGAGGTAATATCAATCCAATGATTCCCTTCTGGCCGTGTCGAGAAGCAAATTTGTCTCCCAATTCAGGTACACGCTCATCCCGGACTTTTATCTTCACCAGTTTGTTGCCATCCTGGGTTTCTGTCAACAAGGTTAAATCCACAATTCCTGTTTCAGAGAGCCGGGCAGATATGGAAGTTTCTTCCCTGCCTGAAATCGCAGTACCAAATTCATCAAGTTCCTGCAGAAATCGTGGAGGAGATGTTCTGCCAATTAGCACCTCACCCCCACCTACTACTGTTTCTGGCCACACCAGTCCATCGTCGTCTATCTGGCTGTACGCTTCTGCTCCCCGGTAACCCCGTATTGTCTTATCGGGAATCTCAAATATGTCTACCTGCCCCCCCGGGTAGCGTCTCTCCTCTGCAGTATACGTTCTGAAGAAGTGAGTTCGGGCCAGTCCTCGCTCAACAGCAGCCTTATTAATGATTAACGCGTCTTCCAGGTTATATCCAGTATAAGATAAGACTGCTACTACAAAATTCTGTCCTGCAGGGCGCTTATCAAATTCAACAGCTTTCATTAGTTTAGTGGTAACCAACTGTCCCTGCGGGTAGTGCATCAGATGCTCTCTGGTTTCCACCCGTAATTTGTAGTTGCAGGCTCCAAAGCCCAGACTCTGTTTGGCCATTCCTGCTCCATAAGAATTCCTGGGAGCTGCATTATGCTCCGGGAAAGGCACAATACTGGCCGATATGCCCAGGATAGTGGCTGGATAAATCTCCAGGTGGGTGTGTTCTGGGGTTAAATCCTCTTCAGATATGGCTACCAATGCATTTTCCTCTTCTTCTGCATCCACATACTCCACCAATCCCCGTTCCACTAAATCGCTCCACTGCAAATCACCCCGCATGAGGTCCTGAATGTGGGCATCTGTTGTCTTGGGCACACCATGTTCCACCACAATCAGGGGGCGTCGTGCTCTTCCTCCATCGCAGTTTATCTGCAGTTCATTGGTATCCTCAAAGTAAGCCACATTAGCCGCGTGGATAATTCTGCATTTTCTCCGGTCTTCCCTGATCTTTCTCGCCAGTTCTTCTCCATCTTCATGGGTACCCACCAAAGAACCATTCAGATAAACGAAGGTCAGTGACTTGGGAGCCTTCTTCAATATTTTTTTCACCCCGATTTCCAGTAAATACCGTTCAATTTCCTCTTCATCCACTCCTACTGCCACTTCACACATCAAGGCCAGATTCTTCACCAGTCCACAGTTGGGGCCTTCAGGAGTTTCTGATGGACAGATTCTCCCCCAGTGGGTGGGGTGTAGATCTCGGGCCTCAAAGTGGGGCTGGCTCCGGGAAAGCATGCTCACCACCCGTCTCAAGTGGGACAGCTTGGACATGTAGTTGACTGTATCTAACAACTGGGAAACACCAGTCCTTCCTCCAGGCCACTGACCTGTGGCCATGGCATGGCGCATTCTTTCTGTCAAAACATCAGCCCGCACAGACTTTTTTACAAACTCATGCTCTTTCCCCTCCTGGAATTTTCCTCGGGCATGGGTTCTCTCCAGCTGGTACTTTATGTCTCTGGTCAACTGGACTAGTGATAACCTGAACAGATTCTGCAGCAAATCACCTGCCAGCCGTAACCGTTTCGAGGAGTAGTGATCTTTATCATCTTCCTCTCTCTTTCCCAGTGCTAGTTCAATGGCTCTGTCTGCCATGATACCCAGGTAGTACGCCTTTCTGATCCTGTCTTCAGGATCGGTACCAATATGGGGAAGTAAATACCTGTCTATGGAGTACTGGGCTCTTTTCAATCGGTATTCCTTTAACTGACCGATAGCAACTCTTTTTCCAATAACATCCAGCGCTTCTTCTTCTGAGGTAATATCAATAGATTCTTCTAGATTATCCAACAGTTCTTTCTGAATTTCTTGTTCAGCGGACACCGCATTGACAATATCCTGGTCTCTGGCTAATCCCAGCGCTTTCATTACTGTGACAAAGGGAACTTTTCCAGGAACTGAGGGGAACGAAACTCGCAGTAGCCCATCTTTTTTCCTTTCCAGTTTTACCAGCGCTCTAAATCCATGCCGGGTGGAAAAGACCTTGGCCACTACTGATTTAGTCCTGGAGCTGTGTTCAATCAGGATCTTATTGGGGGCTAAATCTTCAATAGCTACAATCACCTTCTCTGATCCATTAATAATGAAGTAGCCTCCAGGATCTTTGGGATCTTCTCCCACTTCGATCAATTCCTGATCACTCCTTCCATACAGCGCACATAACTTGGACTTGACCATCACAGGGAGCTCTCCGATAATTGCTTCTACCGGCTCTTTCTCTTCTTTCCCCATAATAGGAATGAGTTCCAAGTACAGGGGGACGGAATACGTCAAATCGCGCAGCCTGGTTTCCTGAGGATACAGGTATCTCATGGAACCGTCAGCATCTCTGGACCTGGGAATATCTGCACGAATCCTGCCAAATCTTACGTAAAATCCTTCAATATCAGTTTCAATGCCGCCTTGGTCATTTATTACTTGCTGCAGTCCTCTTTCGATGAAATCGTTATAGGAGTCCAGATGCTGTCTGACAAACTTTTTTTCATCAAAAAAGGACTTGATAATAGGCCATTTATTCATAGGATTCCCTCTTTACTTAACTACCAATCTATAGGTCACTGCTTTTCCAGCAGGGCTTTCCTTTCTGATAATCTTGATTACCTGTCCTGGTTTGGCACCTACAGCTTTCGCTATGGGATCTACTGCCTTGATCAATGGTAACTTTTCCTTGGTGATGTCATAACTCTTTAAGAGGTCTTCTACTTCTTTGTCCTCCAAGATGATGTGTTCGGGGACAATCTCATGAAGAGTAAGGTCTATTTTTTTCATTCTCTCCACCGAAATGAGCGGGCCCGACGGGAATTGAACCCGCGACCCTCGGCTTAAAAGGCCGATGCTCTCCCAGACTGAGCTACAGGCCCATAACGACAATACAACCTACCTAAATCGATTTTCGTTTATAAACCTTTCCCTTTCTAGAGAGTGCATAGCGTTGAATTACATCCTTTCCTATGCAACCACCCTTCAGTTACGCCCGGGGGAGTCATATTTTTAGTTCAACTCCCTGCCGAACTGATTATGAATAGATTATCACTAGCTGCATGACACAGATTATCATTAGCTGCAGGGCACAGACTGACAGTGGGATAGAATTATGGACAGCCATTTAAATAGTTTACGTTAGAAACCAGAACCTGGACAGAGCCTGGAGATACGCAAAGCTGTAGAGCCCACCTCACGATTCTCCAGATAGGTGCATTCTCACATCTCTCAGGAAAGGACTGATCCTCCATGTGTGCCCATCTAACCTGGAATGTCTCCCATTTACGGGTATTCTTTACTTCACGTATTCTTGCATATACTTTTTTGGAAAAGGCGAGAACTGCTTCCTATTACTTATGTTCTGCTCCATGCATAATGAGATCTGCCAGACCATTGAGAGGCAGAATAGAGGATGTATTCAAACCATTGAGAGGCAGAATAGAGGATGTATTCAAACTTCTCAAAGATGGGTTCTTTAAAGAAAAAATACACAGATATACGAGAAAATCATGTTACAGGTTTGTACTTTTGGGTGTACTTTTAGCAGGGATAATCATTAACAAGGGATTTTACTCACAGGAGCTTCTACAAGGGCTGGCTGAGTCATGGGTTATGGAGGACCCTGAGAATCTATTGATGCATTACTGTAAGAAATCATGTCTTCAAACAGCTCTTCATTACAAAATGCTTCTATAGCACATTGCGAAGGTAGAATATGCAATGCACTGTACCAGAGTATTTCAGGTTTGTAGCCATACTATTATATTACCCTTCTTCCAGTTTTTTCTTTAAGCTTTCGTACAATTCCGAAGATATCTTTCCCTCTCTGTATCTCTCTTCAAGTCTTTGAAGTTTCTCTTCTCTACTTTTCAGATTCCTTTCGGTCAAAATTTCTACTCGCGCTCCATCTTTGAGGCCACATTCTTTGACAGTCTTCCCGGGTGGACAGGGTTCCTGATTATACAGAATCTGTAAAGGTAAAACACCCAATTTGGTGGCAATCAACTGCCTAACTTTGCCAATCCTGTCAGAAGGCTTTACCTCGACGTTGACTTCCTTTTTTGTTTGTGAATCTAACACTCTCAGTACAAGAACCTCTTCTTTAGCAGCTATCGGAGCTTTTCCTTTTGTGATCCGACTTATTACCATGCCTGCCACAGCCACTAGTGCAATAACCAAAACTATAATTATCAAGCGGCTTCTCAGTCTGCCAACTCCTTCCAAATTGCCGATTTCATCATCACATTTATTGATCCACATTTGGCACTCCGTAGACTGAGCAGCATCAATCTCATCGAATTTGGCTTTTGCATTTTCGAAATACGAACGCGCATTTTCATACTCTTTTATTGCTTCATCATAGTTGTCTGTTGCTGCAGCTTCTTGGAACGACTGCATTCCTTTTCTCATAATTTCCTGTGCATCAAGAAACGAGTTACAAAGATCAATTTGCTCTTGGATGCCATCACATTTCGATTCTTCTCCGCCTTGATCATAGATTGCTATTGCCTTTTCATATTCAGTTTTTGCCTCCTGGAACTTGCCAGCTTGAAAATATTCATCTGCTATACCCTCATACTGCAAAGCGTTCTCCAGCTGCAGTTGCTGGTCTTCGTATGATGTGAGCAATTGGTTCTGACTTGAAGAGTAGTCTATTCCCAGTCTGAGTACAAGTGAATCCAGAAATGCCAGACATTCACTGTCTGAAAGACAGTAGTAAAAGTAATCAGGATGACAGTAATAATCTGCTGATTTTTTAAAATCCACCAGGTTCAAAGTTACCTTAAAGTACTGGTCTTCCACTATCAAGGGAGTCGTCTTATCAAATGTTTTCCCAGCATAATCAGCTTTTTCTTCGCCTGCTTTATCCCAAAATAGACGCCCTTCCCACGCGTTCGTATCGCAATCAACAATTTCGCAATTGAGATAGCTAGAGAAATCCTCAGAGACTGTTCCCTTTGCATCACTCAAGGTTACTGAGACAGATACCTTGAAGAAGAAATTTACATCCTCGTAAATACCTTCTCCGCTTTCCCACATCATCCGCTCTCTGGGACTGATAGCAACTCGAACCATGCGGTCCTCTGTTCTGAAAGTGGAACCTTCCTGTACATACACAGGAAAATTGAATGCGTGAGCGAATTCGTCGTCAAAGTCATCGATTTTGATGGTTTTCGAATAAGAAAGGGCTGGACCTTGCACTGCAGGAAGCAGCATCAGAAGAATGCTCACAAACACCATCACTGCTTTTTTCATTCTGTCACCTTGGTTTTCTTATGTGCAAAGAGTTTTAAGGTTTTCGCCTCAAGCCTCAAGCGTCGTGCACGTATAGTGTTCTTTCTTGACTGGGCAAGAGAATAAATAATATGTTGCCAGGGACTACCTGAATCAAAGGCGAAAGAAGATAAAATGAAATGAAAGAGGAAGATATAGAAGATATTAAGAACACAAAGCGCTAAAGTTGCTTAGGGTAGTTTTAAATACAAATATCTCTATAATTCGTCTTCTTACCTGTCACAGACCGAAGATGCGAGAAATCTATTTAAACATAAATAGCAACACAACAGTATGTCATGCTATTTAAGACACATGTCTGGCGTACTCCAAGAAGCAGGTATCAAAGTTACTAGGGAGAACAAAAAAGATATTGATAAAGCCTTACACAACCTGGTAAATGTAGAATACAAGAATTGCAGTCCCACCTGGAAAGAAATTAAAAAATTGCTTCAAACTGAGGAAGGAAAGAAAAAAATTGTTAAAGAACTGAAAAACCTGCACTAAGGGATACTATGAACATAGATTTCGATGAAATCTACAGGAATGTCCCTTCCACCCAGAAAGAACACGTGAGGAAATTCCGCTCCACCCATCCGTATACAGCTCTCACCACTGATGGTGTCACCTGGGAGTACATCTCCTGTGGACAGGGGGAAGAAACTCTGGTACTGCTCCCTGGTGGCAGCTTTCGTCTCGGTGAAACCTGGTTCCACCTGATCACTACCTTTGAAAGTCACTACAAAATTATTGCTCCCACATACCCTCCTGTACCCATTATGAAACAGCGGGTCAAGGCAATTTCTCACATACTGAAATCAGAAACTATTGACACTGCTCACGTTCTTGGATGGTCCCTTGGTGGATGGACTGCCCAGTGCTTCATCCGGGAACACCCTGACACAGTAGAAACACTAATTCTGTCCAATACATCAGGACCCAGCATATCCAAAACTTCCCTCAGTATGAGTCCTACTATAATATCTACATACCCTACAAGGCTGCTTCAATTTGGAATTAATAAATTACTGCAGAGTCTTTTAGCTGTCCCAGATTCAGAACAGGAGCTGTGGAAGGCTTTTACGAGAGAAATATCTCTCAGAACTACGAAAGAAGACATTATTAATGAACGGAAATGTATGTTCGACTATGTGAGCAACTATGTATTCTCCGCAGATGATTTGGTTGACTGGCCAGGGAAAATACTGATCATAGAATCTGATGATGATTCTGCATTTGATGAATGTGCCCGAGATGAACTAAAGGCATTGTATCCTGCAGCACAGGTGCACACCTTTCACAATGGTGGACATTCGCCAGCATATAATAAACCTGAAGGATACATCTCTGTGGTTCAAAAGTTCTTAAAAGAATTGTAATCACCCAGGTTCATACAGCAACCTCGCATAACTGTGTAAACCCTCCAATATTTATTGACCCTTGTAATAATCCACCTCTCATGAAATATGGACGAGGTGTTACCAATTTTGGAGAATACTTTGACCCAGCCATTACTGCTGATCTGGCTTTAGATGCTGAAAAAACAGGCTGGGATGGGGGTTTCCTCTCGGATCACATCTTAATATTCAAGGATTTCAGTATACCAGTAAATGATCCTTGGATTACCCTTTCTGCCGCTACTACACCAAAAATTACACAGACTGCAAAGGCATCAAACAATCACGTACCAGGATTACTTACCAGATACAACCCCACAACCACCAACAAGAAAATAGATGGAATAGATGACACATCAATGCCTACCAAAAAGAAAGCCAGCAAAATAGCATAGTATGGTACCATTGAATCATTATTTATCGCTTTTTTATACAACGTATTAGCTGAAGCACCCAAGAAGGCCATCACTGATAATTCAAGAATACCACCATCAAAGATCAGCGGTCCCATGACAGTAGATGTAATATTGGATTCATAGCCGAAAAGGTATGGTCCAATAATTGTAGCAGAGGAAAATTGCAACCAGATTTCACCGTGGGTAATCCCCAAGTACCCTGCCTTATGCACAATTTCGTTTAAAACCCCAAAGGTAAAGGCAGGCCTGAAAAAGAATAACTCCACTGGATTAAACTTCCATTGCTGGTATCTCACACCCATGTACCCTAGAAATAGTATTAAAAATAATAAAGGAATTCCAGAGGAAACCACATGCACCAGCTTCACTCTTTGCAATGCATACAAAGTGACAAAGACCACAATCACTAATTCAACCACGTACACCCTGAAGGTAAACAGTGACAGCAATCCAATGCAGCCTGCAAAGGTCATAAAAACAGCACGAACATCCCAGGTTTCAGCCATGAAGGCCATTCCCAAGAACACAAAAGAATACCCCAGAATAAACAAAGGAGTTGTTGCTGCCTTTCTCAATTCAGAATTTACAAGGGGTATCCCTCCTATTGCTAATTGAATCACCAAGAGGGAAATTCCCAGTAGTAAGAACCATTTCACATTTAATCGCTCTATTAACTGTAAAGCAGCAAATCCAACCACTGGAATAGCCAATCCTACATAGTGATATTCCTGAAATCCATAAAACGTCAGAATAGCTAAAGTAAGAAAAAAATAAAGTCTTTTCTTGTCCGGCAGCACGATTTGGCACCCTGCAACATAAAAGGCTAGCCCTACACCAATACACAGAAAGGTCTCTCTATACATATTGAATTGATCTTCAACCAAAGAGAACATTACAACACCGAGAATAACATACCCAATGTAGCAGCCCACAAAGAGGTATGGGGAAACTAACCAGCATCTATCCATGCATCACTACAGGGTAGAACCCATAAAACCCTTACGGCAGAAACACCTTGTTTTCGATCTTCTCAGGCAAATACTCCTTGGCCACAAACTCCAGACTCCTGTTAGCTAACGCCTGCTGTTCAATTCTCACTCCCTTTTTCAAACATAAATTCAACTCCTTCTGCCATTTTCTGTGCTTGAACCATTCATAGGATCTTAACTCTTTTATTCTAGACTTATCGGTGGATTTTAATTTTTCAGTTACTGAATGTAACCCATACTGGTCAATGTCTCTCATGGTCATGCCCACAAAGACGGAATCCGGAACACTCAGCCGTTTGGATAAATACGCCAAATTCATGGACCCCTGCTTAATCGTTGAGTAGATATACCATCCGTAGGGATCACCGTCAGTGAACACAATGACTGGTAATTTTTTCTCAAAATGCAACCGGTGAATCAGCCGCCTCACTCCTCGAGGGGCCTGGCCCTGACAGGCAACAATCAATGCGCCATTGTTCTGGGCAAACTTCTCTTCAATCAGCCGATCCGCCATGGCAGCAGTTTCCACCACCAGGACGTACTCTGCACTGACTTCTGGGAATTGGATATCCTCTACTGTTCCGGGAACTGCCCATCCTCCTCTTCCCAATCTGGAGGCATTGAATTCATCCTCTCCGTCCTTAATCAGAACGTCTCCATACAAGTACCCTCGTCTGTCTGCAGTTAAATTCAACTGCTCTCGCAGCAAATCCAAGGTCACTTCAATATCTTCGGCAATTGCATTGCTCTCTGCTTGATCCTCAAAGGTGTTCTCTCGTGATCCAGCTACAGTATGTTTTAACGCGTAGTACAATTCACGAATGCCAGCATGTTTTTCTTCTTCCACTAATTGGCGACAGTAAGAAGCCACCAGCAATGTTTGCATGAATTTTCGGGTGTGGGATACATTCATGTAATACCGCTTGGAAAACTTGTCTCCCAATACTAGCATGCCGCTCTTTTCATCATAGGTGACATTACCCAGTCCTCTTTGGGGAATCTTCATGTAAGGACTTCTCTTTTTATGAATCTGACTATATACTGATTCACCAAATTGCTCTAGTTTCTTGACAATATCATTCATTCGATTCACCATATTTTTTGGTAATAATTGCAAGTAGCTTTTTTTCAATTGTGTCTGTGGAACTCTTTTTCTCCTGTAATAATCGGCTTAATGCAACAGCAGTTTCAGGCACATACTTTCTTAGGGTATCTCTCTTCTTCTTTTTCTCGTAGGCTCTCCTTTTACCTCTTAAGAATGATTTTAGTATTCTTCCTCCATCCATAATCCCATTTCTTACTTCTGAGAAAATTTCTTCTTCTTTAGCTACTGCCTGTTTTCCTGCAGAAGTATAGGGTATGTGGGTGGACACCACATTGACGAAAACGGTCAGTGGCGTCTTATCTCCTTCTCTGACTCCATAGCGTTTCCAGTCCACCGAATTGACTGCTTCAGTAATGGCGCAGCCGCCCTGGTCAAAGATTAGGGGAGCTCCATTGGCATAGCGGATAATATCAGTTCCATTGTTGGTGCTGTGGTTTCCTCCGTAGGCAATTCCTACTTCCACAATGAAGGGAATTCCCCCTCTATACGTTAATGCAGAACGGGTCACTGCATAACTGAAATTGGGCTGGATGGTGGATTCTAATCCTTTCTTGATATTTTCTTCTCCAATAGGGATTAACCCATC
>Ga0209635_10000657_pt1 | contig 24368 bp, 21 predicted proteins | sample DeeMarSWOR230_32_FD_187463 | JGI IMG/M metagenome (GOLD analysis project Ga0209635, IMG submission 187463) | Marine sediment microbial communities from White Oak River estuary, North Carolina - WOR-2-30_32 (SPAdes) (version 2) | ecosystem: Environmental > Aquatic > Marine > Intertidal zone >...
AACCACTCTTGGATTGATTCAAAATCATGTGAGAATTCCTTTTCTCGCTTGAACCATGTTCTCAATCTCATACAAATTTTTTAAAATCTAATGTATTTAAATCCGGTTTAAAACGGGGTTTTTAGGGTTATTTCAGGTTTTTTGAAAAGGAGGGATTTAAAGTCGCAACCATTATAATTTAGGTTTTAATATTATAAAATTGGTTAGAAATAAGACCCGACGTAAAGCTTTTATAATCTTTTCATTCATAACATTATTCATGGCTGAAGAAAAAAAGCTTGTTGGGAAAGTTAGTCATTACTTTACTAAAATAGGGGTCGCAGTCATAGAAGTATCGGGTAAATTTTCGGTCGGGGACGAGATATCCATAGAGGGGGCAAGCACTAATTTTAAGCAGAAAATAAAATCCATGCAGATAGAGCATAAGAACATAAAAGAGGCTAAGAAAGGGGATTCAATAGGCATGAAAGTCGATGATCGAGTAAGAGAAGGCGATAAAGTTTACAAGATTTTACAGTGAGTTAGAATAAACCTAAAAGTTTATCTTCTCTGCAGACGTTAATTTAGAATAATCAGAATATAGAAAAAACATTCACTCTTCAAGAGTAGTAAAATTTATAAATTGATAGGTCAAGGTATATACGTATGAAATTTGAGGAAGAACTGTCAAAAGAGTTGAAAAAACCATTAACTTTCAAGGGGAAGGATGCTAAAAAACAAGAAATACCTAAAGGCGAGATTTACACAAAAATCATAAATTTTACGAACCAGATTAGAAAATCTTATGGAGATTTAATCAAATCAGTCTTGATATTCGGTTCTGCTGCTAGAGGGGATATGAAAAAGACGTCTGATGCGGATTTATGGGTTATTCTCGACGATACTGCTACTAAGGGTTCTGAGGATTTAGAGAGAGTTCGAGCACAACTTCAACTCGTTTCCACGCAGATGAAAGACATACACGTCCAAACAACAGGCTTGACTGAATTCTGGGGATGGATGAAAAAAGGTTCTCCAGAACTGTTCAATTTTCTGAGAGGAGGTTTGGTTATTTACGACACAGGTTTTATAAAACCGGTGCAAAGAATGCTTAAGGCAGGCCTTCTTCCTCCGAGTGAAGAAACCGTCGGGATTAAAGCCAGGTCGGCCGAGGCACACCTGAAAAAAGTGGAATTAGGGATCAAGTCGATGATATTCGATTTAAGGTATGCTGCCACTGATGCATGTCAGTCCGTGATAATGTACTATTACAAAACAACTCCAGACCAAAAACACATGCCAGAGGAATTAAAAAAACTCATTAAAGAAAAAAAGCTCGAACCAGATTATATCAAGAAGTTTGAAGAACTGGACAAACTCTGGAAGGACATCGAACATAAAAGAATAAAAAAGGTTGGATCTGAGCATTTGAATAAGGCCATGAAATTGGCTTCTGAAATTATCAATAGGATGAAAAAACTTTTACCCGAGGATTTGACTAAATCAGATTTACTTTTGTGATTGAGATGAAAAAAAAGAAAGGAAAGACGAAGACGCAAATAAAAAAAGATGTCAAGAAATTAAAGGATAAAATTCTCGCTAAATACAGTGACATAGTCAAGTGTGTGATAATGATGGGTTCTGTTGCCAGAGGTGAGTTCAAGTCTAAGTCTGATGTTGATGTTTTCATCGTCATTGATGATACTGTGAAACCTATAACTCCAGGGCAGAAGAATGAGATCGATGACACAATCGAGAAGATGGCGTCTGAAATAAACAAGGACATATCGATTCAACCTTCCTACACTCTCACAGAGTTCTGGGATTATGCCAGAGTCTGTCATCCTATTATCTACAACTTCATTAAAGAGGGAAAGGCTGTTTACGATGCTGGTTTTTTCATGCCCATCAAAAGATTGTTAGACATGGGAAAGATTCCTGCAACCCGTGAAGCTATCGAGAGCTACATGGACGGAGCACCAAAGAAACTCATGAGAGCAAAGACTGTTAAGTTGTTGATGTTAGCAGAAGATTGTTATTATGCGATGCTCAACACAGCTCAAGCCGTTCTAATGTTCATGGGTTTAGAGCCGCCTGTTCCAAACAAGGCCTATGGTGAAGTGAAGAAGTATCTTGTTGATCCTGGTATTCTCGAGCAAAAGTATGCTGACTGGCTTAAAGAAATTATTGGAATAAGGAAGAAAATAGAGCATAAAGAATTGATGGATGTTACTGGGGCTTTTGTCGATGAGTGGATAGATAAAGCTGATAAATTCATAGAAAAAATGTTTCAGTTGTTATCAGTCTTGGAATTCAGGAAGAAAGAGAAAGTCCTTGAAAGGACTCACGAAGTCATGTACAAGGCTGCGATTGCCGCATTAAAGACCCTGCATAAGTTACCGAAGAAAACAGAAGAAATACCAAACGCGTTCAAGAAAGAATTTGTCGATAAAAAACTTGTCGAGGGTTATTATTGGGATATCTGGAAGAGAATAGAAGAGATGAAAGGTTTAGCAGAGAAAAAGGCTTTAGACAAGATTGCCGACAAGGATGTTTACAAAATGAGAGAGTATGTTAGGAATTTGATAAGAGATTTGGCGAAAGTATTGAAGAAGAAGGAAAAGAAAAAGAAGAAATAACGATTTCTATGCAAGGCACAATATTGGGTTACAGAAGGGGGAGACACACACAGAATGTCAACCAGATGTTAATAGAATTGGATAATGTCAACTCTAGAGAAAAAGCGAAAGAGTTCTTGAGAAAAAAACTTGTTTGGAAATCACCCTCCGGGAAAGAGATAAAAGGAGAAATAATTGCATTACATGGGAATAAAGGCGTTGTGAGAGCTAAGTTTGAGAAGAACTTACCAGGTCAGGCTATTACAACAAAAGTTGAAGTATTATAGTTGATTATATCTTATTATGATCGTTAAAGAAGGTTTAGTCAGGCTTAAAATACCGAAAGACTACCAAAAGAAAAAACATTTTTTTAACCCAAAGATGGAATTGGCCAGAGACTTGACTGTGTTAATTCTCAAAACATTAGATGCCAGAAATTGGGTCGTATGTGACGCTCTATCTGGAATAGGTGCAAGAGGGATAAGAATCGCGAAAGAATGCAATATTAAAGTCTGGTTAAACGATGTGAGTGAAGATGTTAGACCCTTTCTAAAGAAGAATATTGAGTTAAATAATGTCAAACAGAAGGTTAAAATAATTAACCAAGATGCGAACCAGTTATTATCATCAAACAGAGGAATCTTTAACTATATCGATATAGATCCATTTGGGAGTCCTTGTTACTATTTTGATTCTTGTGCCAGATCTGTAAAAAGAAAGGGTTTAGTCGCTTTTACTGCCACAGATACTGCTCCTCTGGCAGGAACTAACCCAATGACATGTATGAGAAGATATGGAGTTAAAAGTTTCAAGACCGACTTCTTCAAAGAATTGGGCTTAAGGGTATTGATTACGAGTATAGTTTTGTCGTTCTCTAAGTGGTCACTCACGTTTAAGCCATTACTCAGTTACTCTTCTGAACATTACTACAGAGTTTGGGGCCGAGTTGAAAAAGGAAAGGTTAAAGTGAATAAAACAATCGATAAGAATTTTCGCTACGTTAATTACTGTCCAAAGTGTTTATGGAGAAAAGTTGATAAAAAACCAGTAACAAAATGTGGGTTTTGTGGGTCTGGGAGTCAGACTATAGGGAAGGTGTGGTTGGGCGATATAGAAGATATAAAATTCATTCAGAAATGTCAGAAAAAATTATCCAACCTTGATTGGCTGAAAACCAAGGATAAGATAGAGAAGTTGCTTAATCTCCTGAAAAACGAATCAATCCCCTTGTATTATGACGTTCATAAACTTTGCCAAAAGCATGAAATGGAGATACCGAAATTCAGAGCGATAATCGAAAGATTGGAGGACAGAGGTTACAAAGTGGGAAGAACTCATTTTTCAAACAAGGGAATTAAGACAGACGCGTCAGTGAAAGATTTAATAGAGAAAAACTTAACTGAGATAAAACCTAAATTATCATAGATTGGCATGAAAATATGGACTTCATTCATCTTCATTTTAATAACTCTTGGTTTTTGTTTTCTTTATCTCCCGCAAGTTGAAGCTTCTACGATACTAGGTACAACAAATGTTGATCCTTTCAACCCAAATATGAGAAGTATCTGTAGGGATGGGCAAGGGAACTTACATGCTGTATGGGCAAGAACCGGAAATTATATAAGATACGCAAACTCCACTGATGATGGAGTGACATGGAACACAAGGGATATCGGATATGGATCTGATTTTAATTTTCCATCTATATCATGCAACGGCAATAATATCACTATCGCTTATATAGATAGGGGGCCTCCAGTTAAAAAATTATGTGTCAACATCTCAACAGATAATGGAGTGACTTGGAGCGGAACGACCCCTGCTGTTGCTCTCGGGCCCAGTGCCCAGGTAGAGAGAAGAGGAAGTAGAATTTACCTTGTTTTTGAGAATGATTCTTATGACAGTATGTTTATGAATTCTACTGATGGTGGAGATACGTGGGGTCCTATAACAACGTTATTTGATGGGAATTATCTTGATTACCCTATTTGCGATGGTATATTTTATCGTTCCTCTTCTATGGTTGTGAGTGGTTCTGGGGGGGCAGGTGATGATATATACGTAACAGTAAAATATGAGTATAGAGATGATGACCCCAATCCTGAATCGACGTGTGATTTAAGTGTAGACAGCACTTACACTGTTTATTTTAAAAATTCTACAAATGCAGGAACAAGTTGGTCACCAGCGAGAACAGTAAAGTCTAGTACTTCTAATCAAATTAGATCCGTTTCAATAGACTACAACTCAAGCAACCCACAATATATCTATATTTCCTATGGTGAACTTGTCGGTAGTAGTCATGAGATGTATTTTTCCAATTCTACTGATGGAGGAACAAATTGGACGGAACCTTACAGAATAGATCAATTGGGTGCTTCAGCGTATGATGCAAACTACCCTTCAGTTACTGTTGATATTAATGGAAATCCTGTGGTTTTTTGGGAGCAAGACCAGTCGTATGGCAACAATTTTAACATAGTTTACAGGAAATATAATGGAACTGCCTGGCAAACCGTTCAATACGTAACAACCGATGACCTAGACAATGATTTTGTTAATACAAAGTGGAATTACAATAATGGTAGAATAGAGTTTATTTGGAGAAATGGGACTTCTCCTTACAATATAATGTATGATTTTCTTGCTCCTTATCTAGAAGTCAGCCTCTCAACTCCTGACCCTGCAACATGCACTGAATCTTCACCTTGTTCTTGGACTCAGAACCAGACTTATTGGGTTAATGCTACCGTTACTTGTAGAGAGGACGATTGTGGTCTTGTAAATGGAAATGTCAGGTATAATAGTACAGGGGAAACGATGATTCCAATAAACTCAACAAAAGGAGCTACGCCGTTTTATATTATCTCAAAAGATGCACATCCATACGATAATGCACAAGACGGTTCTCATACAGAACCAGATAATCCTGAATATGCTTATGATGATGGATTAAATGATACTTCTACTTTTGCTAATTTCTTTGCACAGAGTACTAGTGATTATACCAGTGTATTGGAAAGTGAAATTTATTATTGGGTTTTTCCAGCCGATACAAATAATGGAATTTTGTTTTACACATCAAAGCTCTTGTTTGATTGTGGTGCAGCGGGTGCAGATTGTGATTTGTTTATTTACGCTTGGAATTGGACAAACAGTGTATGGGATAGATTATTAAATGTAGATGAAAGTGATGGCGGTTGGGCAATCATAGAAACAAAAAATTTAAGTTTAAATTCATCTTATTTTGATTCAAATGGGAATGCTAGAATTATATTCAGAATAGCTTCTGGAAGATGGGAAACTGGTTCTCCTTGGACAGAATTCGATCTCTATGACACTTACATATCCGCCAATTTAACTGAATATAGTTCACAACCAGCTTCTTGTGGAAACATGAACGAAGGGGATATTTGCCAGTTGAACTGGACTGTAAATGCAACTGGTGCTATTGATTCTGCATGGAAGATAGATGCCAACTTCTCCTCTTCTGTTGCCAGTGAGAACGATACAGATGATGCAATCGTACGAATAGGATTACCACCTGTACCTGAAATGATGTATAGTAACGGAATAGCCTTATACTATTATACGGGTGAGAGAGTTAATGGGAATGTGACAGTCATACCAGTTGAAAATCCTGAGAATAAAATCAATCCAACTGCATTCACGAATGGTGAATGGTCTGTAGACTTTAATATGAGTACTGATGATGTGCTGTATTTGACGTACATAATAGACGATAACGAAAAGATTGGGTACACTCAACTCAAGTTAGATAACGACAACCCCAGTACAGCAGGTTTGGATTGTACTACACAAAACATTTCACTTTCTGGATATTCAGTGGATGTTGATTCCGGGGAACCAAGCACTTCTGGTAATGTAAGAGTTTCTGTTTTAGATACAGATTACATGAACACAACATCTTTCTCTGGGACTTGGAGTATAGATTTTCACCCTTGTCTGATAAGTGGAAAAATATACACACTACAAATCCTGATTTCAGATAACACAGGGGAAAGGGGAGAGATAATTCAAAAGTATCCTGCAAAATAAATAGGTGGGTTAACAGATTAAATCCCCTTACTGAGAAGTTTTTGTCGATATTGAAATTTGATGAAAGGTTTATTTACGATTAATCGTAAATATTAAATGGTAAGAGTCAATTGAGAAGTATTAATATAGATGAAGATATCATTAGCGTTTTAAACCAGTTTGATAGGCCAGTTTCTACAGATGAAATCGCTCAGAAAATAGATAGAGAATGGCATTCTGTCCAAAAATATTGTCAAATTCTTAAATCTAAAGGAAAAATTTCTGGATTTAGAGTCGGAAGGATGAACCTCTGGGTTGTAGAGAAGGGGGCGGGAGAAGAATGACAAGAGAGAATATGAGAAAATTTTTGATTTTATTCTTGGGAATGGTTTTTTTCTTACTCATACTTACATCTCCCATCCAAGCCACACCACAATATTTCGACAACTCAACCAATACCACTATAGCAGGAACACCAGTAGAATTCAGACTGAGATGGACTGATAATGTCAATTTGAGCAGTTATATCTTTAGTCTGGATAATTGCACTGGTAGTTTTAGTAATGTAACAGAATATAGCTTTCCTGGCGCTCCTATCAATGAAAGTTGGAGTAATGAGACTTACGTTATAAATGATACTGTTGGTTGTACGATAAGATGGAAAGTATATGCTAATGATACTTCTGATAACTGGAATGTTTCTGATTCTAGTTTTGTTACTGTTCCCCAATACTGTGATGTTGGTATACAGAGTGTTCCTTACACAATTGATCAGAACAATACTTATTATTGTTTGGCTAAGGACTTTTATAACGTTGATCCTGGTTCTGGTAATGGGGCAATTGAGATTTACAATATTCGTGTTGAGAATTCCACTTTGGATTGTTTAGGACATAATTTGGATGGAACTGACTCTTCCACTAGGTATGGTGTTTATTTATTAGCGTTTAGTCAAAATAGAATTTTGAACCTCGTAATTAAGAACTGTAACATATCTGATTTCAGTGTTGGAATTCGTGATATTGATTCCGAGAAAACAAAAATAATCAATAACATTTTTTATTCGAATGCATTAATTGCGATTGACTCAAGTGGTGGTTCTAATGCTAACATAACGAATAATACGTTTGAAGATAATGATAATGGCATTAACCTTGAAAGTGATTACACCTACATAGAAAACAACTATATGGAGAATACCGGTAATTATCAAATCTATATTGACGGTGGGGAAAACAATACTGTGAATAATAATACGATAATCGGTGCTGGTGGTTCTTCTGGTATTAGTTTAATTGATAATGCTAATTACAACAATATAACTAATAACAATGTAACTGGTCATACGCAGGATATCGTTTTGAAACGGTCTAATAACAATAGAATAGAGAACAATACTGTTAGTACTATTTATCTACAGTATCAAAGTCCTCTAGGAGCTAATAATAACACATTCATAAATAACACGGTAAGAGATGGTAACGGAATTGAAATTGAAGAATCAGATTACAACATTTTTATAAACAATACAATATACAACTGCAGTTATGGTATTTGGTTTGATTACGTTGATGAGGGTTTCTATTCAGACTACAATACCATCACAGGAGGTTCTATTCATGATAATACTTATGATTATAGGTTAGAAGGTGCACTCATGAGCAATAACTTTACCAACACAAACTTTACTGATCCAAGAACAATAAGATTCGATGATACAACTTCTTGGTTTAATTACAACAATGAAGCTACAGGTAATCTTTGGTTGAAAACAAATGTTTCTACTTCTGCAACAACAATAACAAAAAAATTAACAACATGGTCTCAGTCATTGATGCAATGGAATGATTCTGCATCTGCCTCGACTCACATAGAGAGAATGGGTAATGTGTTTCACGTATGGAACGATTATAACAACTACTATATCAACGATAGTGGAATGCAAATCACCAACCATTATCAAGATTATTGGTCACACAATCTGTGGTGTTTGTGGATCAAAATACCTTCAGGATGGCAGAGAAGATGTTCTGATGGTATGAATTGGAATTGGGTTAACAGAACAGACGAAAACCACACTTTTGTCGAGTTGAACGGAACAGCAACATATTCAGAGGGTGGTTATTCAGCTACTTTTAGAGTCAGATACTACCTCGCTGACGGGTATGATAGGATCAATGTCTCTATTGGCTTAAAGAATACGGGTAATGACATAAACGACATGTTCTTTGGTTGGCTTGTCAAAGATATAAGGGTTGATGGAGATGAAGAGAATGATGTTGGCAAAGGGGCAAGCTTGCAGGGTGTGGAGCAGGAATATGATCTGTCGGAAGATTTGGAGTTGGAATTCAATGAGTCCCAGATTAAAAGGCATTACAGGTTGAAGGATGATATCACAAACAAATTCATAGATTTCTGGTGGGATGAACATGGGTGGAAGAACGACATCGAATACAATACGAGCTTTAAATTGAATTTGACACATTCTCTATTTCCAAACCAATACAATACTCCTATCATGTTGGCAATGCATATAGGTCAATTCTTAAATGGTGATACTACCTACACAAATTTTTGGTGGGTTGATCCCTCGTCAGTCGCATATTATAATGTTTCTGGGCTGAAAGCAAACACAAATTATAATATTTACAACAACTCTGTATTGGTTGATACATTAACTACTGATGCATCTGGGACTTTGCCTTCTTTTTCAATTTATCTTGATTCTGAACATGAAATTAAAGTTCAAGAATATATTCCAACAACCACGACAACCACGACTACAACCGTTCCTAGAGGAGGAGGAGGAGGATCCACATCAACAACCACGACCACAATCCCACCAAAACTTGGTAGGATAATCCATTCGGTCGAACAAGAGATCGTCAGGAGAACCATAAGCCAGATAAAGAACCTGATAGAACAGAACAAAGAAGTGCAAGAAGGTTTAGGATTAACAATCGGTGAAGAGTTATCTGAAGTAACAAAAGAAATGATAGCTGCAGGCACACTAGTGATTCAAAATAAACTCAAAGTCAACAGAACATTAATCGTGGATCTGGATACAAACGAGTCTTTGCTAATCTCGAGAATAAAATATAACGGTAAATTAAAAGTCAAAAACTTCATGATTTACGATACTATTCCAAAGAGCTTCGCAAACAGTTCTGATCTGATAACTGTCACAACCGATGGAAAGGTGTTTGTGATAAGATCAGACCCTGTATATCTCATCAGTTATCTCACACTTGACTTTGGCGAAGAAAAACTCATTACTTACTCGGTCGATAGGATAGTGGATGAGAATTGCATAAACGATACCTCTGCTCCAACAATATTTGCTGAGTCTCTGGTGACTACAGAACCCCTTACTGTTTCAGAACCCCTTACTGTTTCATCGGAAATGATAATTACTGTCGTTGTAACCGTATTTATCATCATTATAATCGTCCTTTGGAAGGTTGTATCACGCCTTAGAAGACGTAAAGAATTAGATCCGGAATCCGAGAGATTGAATGAAAAGTGGCAACAGCCTAGTTATTAAGATAAATTTAAGAATTCTCCCTTAGAAGAGATTGTTATGAAAATAGCAGTTCTATTCAGCGGAGGGAAGGATTCAGTAAGGATAGTTCATTGGTGTCTAAAAAAGGGATATACTGTCAAGTATCTCGTAACGATGTTATCGAAAAGGGAGGATTCTTGGATGTACCACACTCCAAACATTCACTTAACTGAGTTATCTGCTGAAGCCATTGGAATTCCTATAATAACAAAAGAAACTTCAGGGATAAAAGAAAAGGAAGTGGAAGATTTGAGAGATGTTCTGAAAGTCTTGGATATAGATACAGTTGCTTGTGGTGGTATCTTCAGCAGTTATCAAAGGGCGAGAATAGAAAGAGTCTGTAAAGAACTTAAACTGAAGTTGTTAACCCCTTTCTGGCATACTGATCCTGAAAAATTTATGAGAGAGACTATGAATTTGGGTTTTGATGTCAGGATTATTGGAGTTTATGCTGAAGGTTTTAATGAAAATTGGTTAGGAAAAAAATTAGACAAGAAAACCATCAATGACTTGGTATCTTTGAATAAAAAACATGGAATCAGCATAGTAGGTGAGGGCGGAGAGTATGAAACTATAGTGGTTGATGGTCCTGTCTTCAAGAAGAAGATAAAAATAATCGATTCAGAAAATGTTTGGGATAAGAAAACTCAGAGTGGATACTTAAGAATAAAGAAGGGAGAATTGGCAGAAAAATAATTTACTTTCCTTTAATGCCCCAAATTTCCTTTTCCATCTTGATGTAATCCTTGAATTTCTCTTCAACAAACTCAGTCTCTTTCTTTATCCTCTTGTGTCTTTTTTCTAATTCTTTAGGGATCGGCAACTTATTCTTGGTCAAATAATTGTATATTGCTTCTGTCAACGCATCGTTCGCAAGAACAGAACAGTGGAGTTTAATTTTTGGTAAACCGCCTAAAGCCTTGGCAATATCTGATTTCGTAATCTTCAAAGCCTTTTCGATAGTCTTACCTTTTGCAAGGTTAGTAATCATCGAAGATGTGGCTATAGCAGCAACACAGCCGAATGTTTCAAACTTGATATCAGAAATTACGTCTCTACCTTTTTTGTTTTTCTTAACTCTGATGTAGAGGTACATCACATCCCCACAAACTACGTTCCCAACTTTTCCAACCCCATCAGGATTCTTAATTCTACCCATGTTTTTTGGTTTCTTGAAGTGGCTCATCACTTCTTTTGTGTAAGGACCGTAAGATCTCATTTCCATCTTCCTTTGAAAGGTGAAATTTCTCTTAATTTTTTGACGACATTTGGCAATACTTCTAAAACATAATTAACTTCTTCTTTTTTTGTATATTTTCCTATCGTCAGTCTCAACGATCCATGCGCCTGTTCATGTTTCAATCCTGTCGCCAATAAGACATGACTCGGTTCTAAAGACCCAGATGAACAAGCTGAGCCAGTAGACACAGCTATACCATGCACATCCAATTGCATCATCAAAGATTCTCCTTCTATATATGCAAACCAGAAATGTGCGTTATTGGGAAGTCTTTTTGTTGGATGGCCGTTCAGATGAGAATCTTCTATTTTCAATGTTTCTTTTATCAGTCTGTCTCTTAGTTTAATCTGTTTTCTAGCATCTGCATTCATTTCTTTTTTTTGTATTTCAGCAACTTCACTAAGACCAACGATCCCAGCAACATTTACAGTGGATGATCTCAATCCAAACTCATGACCGCCTCCATGTAGTAAAGGCCCTATTTCAATACCATTCCTTACGTAAAGTCCTCCCACACCTTTAGGTCCATAGACTTTGTGCGCGTTAATGGTCAACAAATCTACGTTCATTTTTTTTACATCTATAGGAACTTTTCCAAAAGCCTGAGCAGCATCAGAATGAAAATAAACTCCTTTTTCTCTGCATATTTTTCCTATTCCTTTTATGTCTTGAATCACACCAATCTCGTTGTTACCGAATATTATTGAAACCAAGATAGTATCCTTTCTTATGGCATCCTCTAGTTTGTTTAAATCTACTAGACCATACTTGTCAACAGGTAAATGAGTAACTTCAAAGCCTTGTTTTTCTAGCCACTTTATTGGCTCTAAAACTGCATGATGTTCGATGGAAGAAATGATAAGATGTTTTCCTTTATTCCTGTTGGCAAACGCTATTCCTTTTAATGCCATATTATCCGATTCAGTTGCACTACCAGTGAATATAACTTCTTTTGGACTGGCATTCATTAAGTTAGCAACTTTCTCTCTCGAGTCTTCTAAGGCTTCCTTTGCTTTGACTCCAAAAGAATGAAAAGACATCGAATTCCCATAGTCTCTGATAAAGTAGGGTTCCATCGCTTTTAGAACCCTTGGATCAACAGGAGTTGTTGCTCCATAGTCCATATAAACTTTTTTCATGAAAAATATAACAGTGTTATATATATTTAAGTATAACCCCCTAAGAAAATATTATGAAACCATTTTGTGAAGTGATAGTAACCACAATCTTGCCAGCCATCAGGTCGATAATCACGAAAGAATTGCTTAGCGGTTATCATCTCACACAAAAACAAGCCGCTGATTTACTCGGTTTGACACAACCAGCCGTATCCCAGTATTACAGAGAATCCAGGGGTTTCAAAGTCAAAATATTAGAGAAACAACCAAAGATAATGAAGATGATCGATAATTTGACAAAAGATATAGCAGCCGAAAGAATAACTCCAAAGGAAATACAAACAAGATTCTGTTCTATTTGTAAGAGTGTTAGGGAATCCAAAACCATATGTCACTTGCACGAGGATATTTACCCTTCTATTGCTCCATGTTCTGAATGCCCTAACCCATGCTAATCTTTCTTAACGAGAGAATAAACAATCCCACCAAAAATCCCCATTACAGGGGTTAAAATAGATAGCAGAGCATAAGCAGAAATTGCAATTATTACAGGAGTGGCTTTCACGATTAACCCTAACAATGGAAATATCTCCACGAGCTCTTCTTCACTCACTACGATTTCCTCTTCATCTATTTTCGAAAACATCTGATCCCTATAACTATCCATACTCTCTGACAACCCATCATACAAAACCTTGCATTCTGTCTTAGTCTCTTCTGGTAAATAATCATACCTTTCACTCAACGCATACTTGATGCCCCCTGTCAACTGTTCTATCTGCTCCTTCTGTGCTTGTTTTGCCCCAGAAGTATCAGGCATAAAACTCTTTATCAGGTCCATGTTCGTCTGATACATCTCTTCCTCATAACTTTTCATGTTAACTAACAAGGCCAGCAGAATGCCTACAGCCAAGAAAACACTCATCAACCCAATCCTAGAAGTAATGACGAAATATCCAGTTGAAAAGACCTTCTTCTCTGGCTCAAAGGTTTTACGCATCCATATCGTTCCTACAAACAAAGATAGAGATGTTAAGAGCATGGCTATCGAGAAATCTGTCAAAATCAAGACTAAGATTATCATCACGATTTGAGAAATAATAATAACTCTGAAATTCACTGTCTTAAAATAAGACAAATACACTAAGAAACCGCAACTCAACAACACCAAAAAAATCAACACAATCCACAGGACATTCATGAAGAAATACTCAAAGGCCGTTATCATCGCTGACAACAGATCAGTCTCATTCAACTCTTGAAAAAACATAACGAAAACTTCATTCTGAACAGTAACAACCTTTGACATCGTTAACGGAGAATAAGCAAAGAATATGATTCCTGTAAAAAACAGGATTGCTGGCAAACAGGAAACCAAACCTGTTTTAAGGTTCATGTTTTTCAGCCTCTTGTTTTTCTTTTACTTTCTTCCATCTCTCTTTTAATTTCGCGAAAGTCTCAGCGATTTTATTTTTCTTTTCCTCTACTACTTGTTGTACGATTGGGGTTGGTTTGGGTTCACCTAGTTTTGTCGGCCAAAACATGTAACCAAGCACAGCAACTACCACTACCACTACAACAGTAATGACCCATTTACCCCAACTCCACCAATCCCCTAATATTCCACCAGCCTTTCCTGTTATCGGTAACCCAGTCAAACCATCCCTAGTCTGATTTATTAAACTGGCGATATCATCCAAAAGATTATAAGCCGAAGTATAATCCCCACTGTCAACATAATCGTTTGCTTGGTCTAACTTTGATTTCAGTTGACTGAGTAAACTCTCGACTTCGCTTGTGTTGTAGCCTTGGTCCTTACTCTGGTTTATCTCTTGTTCCAAATTGTTCATGTCGTTCGTGTAGCTAGAAAGTTTTGATTTTATCTCAGATTGTAAGGCTGCCCCAGGAGTTACTTTCAAGGTGAAATCCTTCAGAACCACATCATAGATTTTGGTGACGGTTTTATATTGGAAAAAACTAGTGGCGTTAAACTTACCAGAATGATCACCAACCGTGGCATCACTCGGGATGTTGAACGTAACCTCGAAGACATAGCTTTGGCCGCGTTTCAACTTTACTGATGTTGAAGGATTGATAGAATACCAAGAACTGTTTATGTTGTTAATGTACAGAATTATATTTTGAGTCAGAGTTTGGTTTGTGTTGTTAACTGTCACCCCGAATACTTGACTTGCACCTTGTTCGATCGAAATACTGGTAAGATAATCTATTATATCCAGATAATTAGTAGTCCCTGATACTGTAGCTGTTGCGTTACTTGTAGCTGCACCAGAACTGGTACTGCTAGAGTCGCCAGTGTCATCACCTGCTGATGAAGCATTGTTCAAAGTAGTTAACTCTCCGGGAATTGCGCTACCGAAATATGTATCGGTAGAGGGATAAATAGTGAAATCACAATATTGGTGAGATGAGACACTACTCTTAGAAGTAAATTTCCAAACAAACAAGCACACTTCTGTCCCATTCCCATCCAAACTCATGGCAGTGAAAGAACAATTAGTTGAATCGGTTTCTACCGTACCGCAATCTGATACATCACCACTAAACGTCATCCCTCCATTGGCTCTTACAGGACCATAATTAATAACGGTCACGTTCAAGTATGTTGAAGTGCCTCCTTCATATAGAGACGGTTGCATGGTATTGAGAGCTGTCATAGATAATCCTGTACCATTGACAACAACAGAACTATTAGTTGCATTGCCAATAAGGAGCGATTGACTATTATTCCATTCAATCCCCAATGAAATTCTATATCTCCCACCTTTCATACTCGTCTGAGTTGTAACGTTAATAAAGCATTTTCCTGTGCCAGGAGCACAAAGGTTATCTGCTCCGGCTGTTCTTTGAGTTATATTAGTGTTGGAATAAGTCGTAGATGTGATATTAGTCTCGGTCATTTTTGAAAACGTGAAATTATTTATGTTAAACCCAAAATTTGGTTGATCTACATCATCAAAAATTTGAGTTCCATTTACCAAGAATACCTTTGTAACTAATGTAACATTATGATTCGTTGAAACATTCTCTATCCAACTATTTCCGTCTCCTGTATTAACTTCAACAATTTGTAATATAAGAGAGTCAGTTAAGTTAACTTCCAAAGACAAATTATAGGTGTTATAAGGGTAGGATGAGCTGCTTAGAGTGGTGTTCGTCGCATTGAAAAATATCCAGCCTTTGTAAACTCCACTAGTAGTAGCATTTGTATTGTTTATCGATATGGTTATATTAATTAGTCCATTGCTACCTGCAGTGATTGGATTTGATGGCCAACCTTCGACCGAGAAACTTATGTTATTAGTACCGTAAACTAATCTGTAATCCGATGTGTTATAGCTATAATAGATATCAGAGTTTCCTGTATTGTTAAACGTAAGGTTCAAGGTTAAAGCATTTGTATCCAAACGATTGAAGCCAACATTATCTGACAACCTTATAGTCCCATTATTTAGTGTTTGATTTATAACCAGAGTGCCAGCACTAATGTTGAATGAAATTGGAAGTTTGGTGTTCCAGCCCTGTGAGCTGTTATACTTCATAAATCCTGCATATGCTCCATCCAGAACTTGTGTTTCTGGGATTGTCAAGTTTATGTGTACATGATAACTGTAATTGGCACCTCTATTAAAGTTTAAACCATTGGTGTAGTTTGTGGAGACCCAATTACTCTCGTTCATCCAGATATAAGCTGTAAGGTTGTAATAGCTGAATGGCATTGTGGCGTTGGTTGCATTTTGAACAGTAATATTCCAGTAACCTTCACTGGTATTAAAGGGCCCATTAAATTCCACGTATTCCTCTCTGGTTGCATTAGTAGCATTCGAGAGAATGAATTTATCAGTAGAACTACCTATAAGGTTCCCGGCATGGTCTCTCAAGTACAGATTCCAATCCGTGATGTTTTTTCCAGCCTCATCCGTCCAATTAATTTTCACTTTTATTTTTTTGGCAAAAGTTGGAACTAAAAGGTTATAAAAAGATTTCGTTTGATTTTCTAGAGGCCATATCTGAATGCGGTAGATTTCAACAAATTCATTAACACCAGTCAAATTTCTAATATCTTCATTGATGAGCGTGACGTTATTCGATGCAGTAGCGTTAGGATCTAAATCTCCAAAATCTAGTGCATTAATTACTTTAGTAGAATCAGTTACGTTTGTGATATTTAAAGTAGAGAAATAAAGGTCTCCTCTATAGGGTGGGCCCGAACTAACATTGCCATAAATCCTGATTTCCCACATGTCCGGAGTCGAAGGAAGATCCAAATCTATGATTTGTTCCACAGAACTATCCTTATTTATCGATTTACCCATCAAATACCCAGAACTGTTAAAAACAAAAATATCCAAATCTTCATTTAGATCTGTCAACGAGATAGTTAAACCTGTTATATTCGTTAAATTCAGCTCGCTCGTATTGAAAAATAAGAATGATAGGAATCATTTATGCTGAAAGTTCCTTTGAAATATCCTTCGATTTCTGTCGAGTTTTGAACTAAAGTGTTGCTTAAAGATAAGGGTATATGGATTGTAGTATAAACGTTTACTATGTCACTAGTATTTCCAACCCTAGTTACATTGAAGTAACCGTAATACTTACCGGGAGGGCAAAATGGGAAAATCGATAACGTGAATTCTTCTGTAGCATTATTGTTTAAAATCGAAGTGAAATTCGTATAACTTCCAGTTTGGTTTTGTACTATAAAACTGATATTATTATCGCCTTCAGGTGGGAAACAAGTATACCAATTTGGAGTCTCAGCCGACATCCTGCCTTTTTGGCCGTATTCATCATTTATGTAAGTGGTGTAGTTATTGATGGTCATTCGAATAGAATCGTTAAAAGAGCCTATAGTTATGTTGCTAGTAGTCCAGTTAAAAGAAGTCAAGTTTGTCGCATTGAATAAGTCGTAAGTACTGTTTGATATTCCACCAAATACAAAATTAAAGGATAGAAACGAAGTCAGCAAAAAAAGTAAAGCAATCAAAAGTAAATACTCTGTTTTAATCATCTTACCACTAATAATTTGATAATTTATTAATAAATTCTACTATTCAGAGTAGAAAAAAGTTATGGTGTCAGTCTGTTCCTATCTCTGGGAAACATACAGCATTCACGGATGTTTTTCATTCCCGTTATCGTCATCGTTATCCTTTCCAGTCCAATAGACCAACCCGCATGCGGTGGGCTGCCGAACCTAAAACAATCGATGTAATACTTGAAATTCTCTGGTTCAAGGCCAAAGGCCTTTATCTGTTTTATCAATAAATCAGGGATATGGATCCTCTGTGTCCCAGAGGCTATCTCTAAACCATTATAAATTAAGTCGAAGGCATGGCAAATCTTTGGATTTTTCTCGTAAGGCATAGTATAGAAGGTTTTAGCCTCAGTAGGCCAATCCTTCATGAAGAAGGCCAAACCGAAAATTTTCGATAATTTCTCTTCTTGGAGCTTTGAGAAGTCATTTCCCCATTCTATATTTTCTCCAAGATTTTTCAATTTCTCAACAGCTTTTGTGTAAGTTATTCTTTTTAACGGTAGCTTGGGTATTTTTAGTTTTACGTTCAAGGACTTCAACTCTTTCTTACAATTCTTCTGGACTGATTTTAGGATATGAAAAAAAACTTTTTCCAAGACATTCATAACATCTTCTTCAGATTCCACAAATCCCATCTCTATGTCCAACTGTCTGATTTCATTCAGATGGGTTGGTTTGTTGAACTTTTCGGCTCTCCAGACTGGGATTATCATGAAGACCTTTTCTAAAGAGATGGCACACATCTGTTTGTACAACTGAGGGCTCTGTGCTAAGTAGGCCTCTTTTTCAAAATAGGGAATCTTGAATAAATCCGCGCCACCTTCACTGGCTGAAGCTATTATGCAAGGCGGTTGTATCTCAATGAAACCATTCTTGTTTAAGAAATCTCTGAACGCTCTCAGAATCTCGTTCTGAATCCTGAAGATGGCCAGGCTCTTCTCAGTCCTTAAATCCAAATACCTCCAATCCAGTCTTGTGTCGAGTTCAGCAGGGGTTTTTTCACTTGGTTCTAACGGTAAAGGCGTCTCAGCCAAGTTAACTATCTCTATTTTCTTCGGAACCATCTCTCTGCCTCCAGGCGCTTCCTTATTTTTCCTTAATTTTCCTGTTATTGATAACGCCGACTGTCTAGTGATTTTATCGACTTCATCGAACAATGCTTTAGAAACTTTCTTTTTTGGGAGAGTTACCTGAATGTCCCCAGAAATAGTGTGGAGTTTAATGAATTTAATACCGCCAAGATCCCTCATTTCCTCGACCCAACCGTTGATTTTCATAATAATCATTTTCTTTTAATCATTATAAACTTTGATTTTTTCTCTCAAAATAATAATTTAAAACCACAATCTATATTATTATTATGCCATTACCCACTCGTTTGATAGGGGTATTTGCACTCGTCTTTTTTTTGATTGTTGCTTTGCCGATGCTTTTCTTAGGCAGTAAAGAAGTTAGATACAAAGAAACAGAGCAACTGGGGATAGCTGGTTTAATAGAAGGCATGGGGATGAATTACATTATCCTGATTATACTAGTCATAATCGCAATTAGTGTGACAGCAGTCTGGGCTTTTGTTATCTTCAACGTAACTCCTAAATAGTTTCATTTTCAAGTAAGTATTACCTCAAATCCGATGAAGATTGATGGGCGACTTGATTAAAGATGAAGAAACCCTTTTAACAGAGGAGAGGAAATCATTCTAACATATACATGACTACATCGCCAACAGTAGAAACTCCCTTCGTTTCCATATCAAACTCAGACATCGTATAATTGTTCAAATCCAGTTTTTTAGGAACGTAATAAACTCTCTGGATATAAAACCCAGGTCCTATTTGTTGTTTTTTAATTTCTCTTTCGTAATAAGTTAAGTACAGCAGATCTTCTGGGACTAAGAACAATTTTATTTCGTTATCGGCAGCGGCCTGAGCCTTTTCTATCACTCCACCAATAACCCCAATCTCTCCAGTAGATTTTATCGTTCCAGTAATAGCAACATCTTCTTTCACTTGTTTCTCTTCTATCGCTGCTACAGTCGCAGCCGTCATAGCCGCTCCAGCAGAAGGGCCTCCGAGCAATTGTCCACCTATGTCAAAAGAGATTATCACGTCTTTATCACTCAAGTCCTTTTTCGTATAATCTTCTGCCACATTCACAGCTGTCTCTGCCGAAAACTGGGTATCAGGCTCAAGGAATGGATTAGTGTTCATTAAAACTCTTCCCTTTCCAGGATAGATTTCAACAGTAACCTTTCCCAAAACACCAGAATTATCATTACTCTTAACGGCCAGGATGTTTGCTGAAGCGGAATAATTCTGAACTGGCAGGGGAGCGAGTTGTTGAGTGGGCTTGGATGGGATTAGAATCTGATTTCCGACTATAATTCCTAGAATAAAAATGAGAATGTAAATTGTTACTGTTCTAACTGGGGACCTTGTCTCTCTTCTCATAATATCACGGAAATAAATTAGTAAACTAACTTATAAAATTGAGCTTTTTTTAGGGTAAATTAACACCATCTTTCTATGATTTCTACAGGTCTGGGATCTTCCCAATAATCTGGGAAATATGATCCTTCACCAGTTGGTTTTACATCGATTACTCCGTTATCACTACAAGTTATCTGAATATCAAGACAGTAATTTTCCTCGTTGCATACAGCCTTAGTCCATGCTGATGTTGGAACTATCTTTTCTGGCTCTGTTTTGACAGCATTAACGATTATGAAGAATAGAACAACTCCTAAAAGGATCATTAACAGGAATAATAATTTTCTCATGAACCGAGTATCATCGGTTAATTATTTAAGCGTTACTATTTAGTGGCAAATTAAATTTCTAAACTTAAAACAACCGAATCAGATACTTTTAAGTCTATTACATTTGATATAAAACACATGGGAAAAAAGATTTTATTTATAATTTTAATCTGTATTCTAGCGGCTGTTTTAGTTTGGCTCGTTAATTTTGGAATCATTGGTAGGATTATTGAAATATCTCCCGAAATGACAACTACTTCGACAACGACCACGACTCCGATTACAACAACTCTACTAATAACCATGCCCACAACAACCACACCCGAGGATGCTACAACAACCATACAAGTCCGTAAACCTATTTCTGTCATAGCTTTCTCTTGTGACCGTGAAACAGATATTATAACTCTAACAATCTCTAACAGAGGGAATACAAGAATAGAAGAGGATGAGATTGAGATTTACATCAACGATGAATACACAGGAACTTTCGGTAAGGCGATAGAACCTGGTAGATTGAGTAAGAATTCTATTCAAGGAAACCAAGGTCTTAATATTGTTAAAGCTGTCTCACCGAGTAATTCTGTAAGAATAGTTATTCATTGTTATTGAATACGCCCTGGGTGGGATTCGAACCCACGACCTTCACCTTTCTCTCCGCGAGGTGCATGCAGATCATCATGCTTTTGGCATTCAACCCATTGCTCTCATCATCGTTAGGAGGGTGCTATTCTATCCAAGCTGAACTACCAGGGCTCTAATGGAACTAATATTATATTAAAAAACAAATTAATAATATGAAATATATTGCTTTTTTGTTTGTTTTAGCAATATCTTTTCTAAGTTTGATGACTTCTGTTTACGCTGAATTTCTACGCACCGACATTTTAAAAAAGTTTTATCCCTTTCCCATAACAGGAGCGGTCGTTGAGGCCACAGAAGGAGAAGAAACTACTACAGTAGAAGTGGTCACCACAATCGAAGAGGTAACTACCACGATAGTAAGGGAAACGACTACTATTGAAGTGATAACTACTACGATAGGAGAAAAGACCACTACTACAGTTGAAGAGACTACAACAACTATACTTTATTGTCCGACTATGCCAACATGTGATCCAGACGATCCTTGCTTTTCTGGTTGGGATATATGTGGAATAAAAACAACTACTCTAACCAAAGAATGCCAACCAACAGAGTGTCTTTTATACTGTGAATACGGTTATAAGAAAGATTCACAAGGTTGTGAGATATGCGAATGCAACCCAGAACCAGAATGCCCTCCTCAGCCAAAAAGTTGCTGGTGTCCTGATGGATCATTATGTCCGGGGGGAAAAGATGAACAAGGTTGTCCGATATGGTTACCAGATGAATGCCCTGTTGAAGATGTTTGTCCACCACCACCAATAGGAATGCCATATTGTCCAGAGGGTGAATATCCTGAGACAGTATATGATGAAAAAGGATGTCCTATTGGTAAGAAATGCGTACCAAAGATAAGAAACGGAACGATAGATTGTCCTGAAAGACTAACATGTCCTGACGGTTCGAGTGTGCCATGCCATATCAAAGATAATATTTGTATATGTGAAATTTGTCCAATCCCAGGAGAAGATATTCCTGAAGGTTGCTGGCAAGAGATTGACAAAGAAACTGGAACCATTAATATAGTATGCGAAGATGATATATGCCCAGAATCTGAAAAAATAAAAGAAAAATATTACAAATGCAAAGAATCTGGCGGTACTCCAATAATAAAAACAAATTCAAACGGTTGTGAATATGTAAATTGTCTTTTTGGTGATGATATCGACCCAGATCCTTTTGATGATTATGAAGAATGTCCATCACCTGAAGAAATTGAGGGAAAAATTATAAAATGCAAAGATGCAGGATTGTTCCCTGTTATCAACTTTGAAGGTGGATGTAGAATTGTTAAATGTGTGGAAGAAGAGGAAGAAATATGTAAAATTCCTACTCCTGAAATGAGATTAAAAATCGAAGAGCAGTGTGAGGAAAGAGGATTAAAAGCAATAAAAGATTATGATGAAAATGGTTGTCCATATTTCGCGTGTGCAGGAGAAGATTTCTGTAAAAGAGAGTTGATCGGAGAAGCTTTTAAAAAATGTACTGTGAAAGGAGGGGAAATGGTTATTAAAAAAGATGATATGGGATGTATTGTTTATAGCGAATGCGTCGAAAGAGGAGACAAAAGAAATATTTATGTTGATCCTATAGAAGAAATTCCTGAACCAACTGAATTGTTGGATATAGCCTTCAAGTTAGAACGATTAAAAATTGAATTAGACAAATTAGCTAGAGAGGCAGATGATATAGCAGATTATTATGCGTCAGTTGGCGATCCAGATGAGCACAGGTTTAGAAGAGCTTCTAGCATGTTTAATGCTATTGAAGATAAAATTGATGAGATTAAAAATGAGTTGAGAGAGAATCTAGACACATTAACACCAGAAGATATGGAAAAGATTAGGTTTGAGATAAGATCTGTTAAAGAATCGTTGAAAGATATTGTATATGTTATGCTTAGTAATTCTGATGATGTAAAAGAGATAATAGAAGTTGAGGCTACGCCTCCTGAAATACCGGTTGAAGGTGAAAATTGTGGGACTGATGTTGGATGCTTTGAAAGCGCGTTTAGAGTATGTAAACCTGTTACATTTATGCCAGAAGGATCAGCTGGGCCCATTGCTACCATAAAAGGATTGGAAGGGGATGCTTGTGTACTTCGTGTAGAAGCACCAAAAAATACGAAATTACCAGATGTAGTTGTAGACCTAGTGGGATCATTTATTTACATGGAGTGTAAGATTACAACATACTCTCTCGGTGCCAAATCTTTTGAGAGTGACATCCTACCCTACTGTGAAGGACCGATGAAAAAATTGGCTGAAATATTCGGAACTGAAGCTCTTCAAGAACACACTAAACCAGAACAAGAATTCATTGGACCAGAAGGATGTTCAAATGAAAAAGAATGTAAACAAGTTTGTGAAATAAATCCTGATGCGTGTATAAAATGGTGTGAAGCTAATCCTGGGAACTGTCCATTTGAAGCTGGTATCCATTTGAAAGAAGTTAAAGAAGGTGTACCTTTTGTGATGTGTACTCCTGAAGATGAGATGAAAATGAAGGAATGTAGTAAGAATGGGGGTTATGGACAAAGTGATCCTAGAAAGCCTCCTGAAGTGCCTGAAAGATGTGAGGTGTATACTGGTTGTCTGATGCCAGAGATGGGTAAATGTGGTTGTAAATTGGCAGAAGGTTGTGCAGTAGATTGTAGCGACTACTCTTTTGGTCAAATGAACTGTGAAGATCATTTAGCTGATGGTTGTGTGTGGATAATCGGTGAGGCAGAAGTACAACCTTGTACAGGGTGCCTAAATAATGGTGTATGTGATGTTGGAGAGTGTAGTGAGTGTGTTGATTGTTTGTAAAGGTGATTAGATGGTTAACAAAAAAATTATTGCTGTCATAATTGTTGTGATAATAGCTATAGTTGCAGCAGCTTACATGATGGGATATATTCCTATCGGGAAGCCGGTTTATAGCAGTGAGAGAGAAGCATCAGAAGCCATGATCGGTATCAGCAGCAGTATAGAACAGATTGGATCTATAATTGAAGATATTGATAGAAAACTTGGAGGATAAGATTCATTTTTCTATCCAATATACTTGCCTTCTATATCGATTAAATAGTAACTAAAATATTCATCTAAACTATATTGTTAACAAAAGATGTAAATAGTAAAAATTTTATAGAGTAAATATGACACTGGACAAAATCCAGGAAGATGTTCATAAAGTCAGGCTTGGTGATAAAGAATTTCTTCTAATCAAGGTAAAAGACAATGACATGAATAGGTTACAAGAAAGGGTAAGAAAGTTTGCTGAGGAAAGAGGGTGGATTAACAATTTAGATGACCCTAGAGATTATCTTTTAGGTATTGTTGAAGAAGTTGGAGAAGCCTATCT